>ERZ773014.92-NODE-92-length-56038-cov-19.516818_pt1 | contig 56038 bp, 37 predicted proteins | sample MGYA00580841_ERZ773014 | MGnify/ENA primary metagenome ERZ773014 (study PRJEB29015, sample SAMEA2737989) | human oral metagenome | biome: human oral; feature: human-associated habitat; material: dental | place: China | collected 2067 ... | reverse complement strand
GAGCATCTGCCTTACAAGCAGAGGGTCGGCGGTTCGAATCCGTCAACGCCCACAACGCAGAAGTCCCGCAATCTAACATGGTTGCGGGATTTTTTTTTAGCAGGCGAAGTGGGTAAATCTGGCAGTTGGCTTAGTCCGGCCAATCGGATCAATCGGACAAATCAGACCTGTCCGACTTGTCTGACTTGTCTGACCAGTCCGACTTGTCCGACCTGTCCGCCCTGTCCAACCAGTCCGACCAGTCCGACTAACCCAACCACCCCAACACGTTAAACAAAAAAACAAGCATAAAGATGGAAAAAGTAGTAAGCGGAATCAGGCCCACAGGAAATCTTCACTTGGGCAACTATTTCGGAGCGGTAAAGAGTTTCGTGAAGATGCAAGACGAGTACGAAAGCCTCTTCTTCATTGCCGATTGGCACTCGCTTACCACCAGTCCGAAGCCCGAAGACATACAACGCAGCGCACGCGTAATCCTTGCCGAGTACCTTGCCTGCGGCATCGACCCGCAAAAGGCCAAGATATATGTGCAGAGCGACGTGAAAGAAACGCTCGAACTGTACCTGTTCTTCAACATGAACATGTACCTGGGCGAGCTGGAACGCGTAACCACCTTTAAGGATAAGGCGCGCCAACAGCCCGACAACGTTAACGCTGGCTTGCTGACTTACCCCACGTTGATGGCTGCCGACATTCTGCAACATCGTGCCAACAAAGTGCCTGTGGGCAAAGACCAAGAGCAGAACATGGAGATGGCACGCAAGTGCGCACGCCGTTTTAACCACATCTACGGCGTCGACTTCTTTCCAGAGCCGCAAAACTTCTACTTTAACACGCAGGCCGTGAAGGTTCCTGGGCTTGACGGCAGCGGAAAGATGGGCAAGAGCGATGGCAACTGCATCTATCTGTACGAAGAAGATGCCGCCATACGTAAGAAAGTGATGAAGGCCGTAACCGATATGGGGCCGCAAACGCCCAACAGTCCGAAGCCCGAAGTAATTGAAAACCTCTTTACCTTCTTGCGCATTTGCTCGGAACCCGAAACCTACAACTACTTCGACGAGAAGTGGAACGATTGCTCCATACGCTATGGCGACTTGAAAAAACAGATTGCCGAAGACATCATTAAGACCGTTGCGCCCATTCGCGAACGCATTAGGGAATACAGTTCGAACACCCAATTGCTCGACCGCATAGCCCAAGAAGGAGCCGAAGTGGCACGTGCAAGTGCTTGCGCAACGCTTAAAGAGGTGCGCCAGATTATCGGGTTTAGGTAAGCAGGCCTGCCCTTGCAGCGCATCATAACGAGTAGCTTGCCAACTCATCAGCTTGTTAACTGGTAAACTGATCAGCTGGTCAATCCTGTTTTTGTCCGCTTTTCAGCAAGAATTTTAACATTATGAGTGCCTTTGCTATCCACCAACCCACAACCCAGCCGCAAATAATCGATTCTCGCGGAGGTTTGTTTTGGTGCAAAACGGGGTTGCTTGTGCATGCAGACAAAATGAATATTTATTTCAAAAAAAGCCATTTGCACCAGTCATTTAGGCTATTTTGTGCAAAACACCCTGCAATTTGGTGCAAAACGCACTGCAATTTGCCGCTAAACGCACTGCAATTTGCCGCTAAACGCAGTTCGTTTTGGTGCTAAATGCAAGGTAAAATGCCGCTAAATGCAGTGCAAAATGCTGCTAAATGTGAAACGATGTGCATAAACATCCGCTGAAATAGTATAAACAAAACCCTTTTGAGCCATGTTTTTACTGGCTCGAAAGGGCAAAATAGCCTTTAAAAAGTAGCTTTTTAGGGGCTAAAGGTTGGTTTTGGGGCTTGAAAAAATACGAGTTGGCAAGCAAAATAGAAAGGCAAAATGGTGCAAAACGCAGCCGGCGTTCTCAAAAAAGCACTGAAAAATAAATTCGTAGGGCTGCAAATAGCTGCAAATTGCATGTTTTTAGACCTAAGTTTACGCTAGAATGAGTTGGCGAACAGACCATGTTTTGTAAAATATTTTATAAGCCCGTGAGTTTTTTAGTTAACGATTTGGCGAGTTGTTAACCTGCTGGGGTGGGTGGCATTTTAGGTTGCAAGTTGATGAGGTTGTGAGTTTCTAAGTTCACAAGTTGGTGAGTTTTAAAGTTAGTAAGCTTGTGGGTTGATAAGTCGGTGCGTTGATAAACTCATCAGTTGATGGGTCGTAGAGTTGATGGTTAAGCCCGGTTAGCAGCTGTTTTGCACACGTTACACTAAGTGCAGCCATCGCTTCATCTTGCCATAAGCCCATTGTCGAATGGAGTTTTGCCAAGCATAGCCTTCTTTTACGTTCTCTTTTTACGTCGTTTTGTTTTCCCTTTCATACCTTTTCTATGTTCTTTATTCTTTACCACGCGCTTAACTGCCTGCCATAAAATTTCATATTCAAGGTGCCTGTTTTATAAATATTGTTAATTCAGTTAAGTTTCTGAACACAGAATTTTTGAGATAGATATAAAAATAACTACATTTGCTCGTTGCTAATCTGAGAGAGGTAGGTTCTGAATAGTTGCCATCGGCGCGTTGCCCAACGACAACTAATACATGGGCACTATGCCACCAAGGCCAACTAAATGGTGTTACCCACTGCATATAATCTACGGAACAAAGCCGCAAGGAGAAAGCTTACTTAGTTATGGATGTTCGCCCAAGGGGGCTGGCAATGGCTGCAAGCTATGCCGTTATTTTGTGTTGCCTAAGCGTAAGCGTACACAAAAGAGGGCGCATTGCAGGCAGAACAAATCACGACCAACTAAATAAATACAGTCAAAATAGATGAAAGTTTTATGAACAAAAAGCTACTTATGTGTTTGGCCACGTTCTTGTTGTGCGTTAGTGCAGCCGTGGCACAAACTAAAATCTCTGGTACGGTGGTGTCAGCTGGCGATAACGAGCCGGTTATCGGCGCCACCATCACCGTGGTAGGCACCAAAACGGCGGCTGTTACCGACTTCGATGGTAAGTTTTCGCTTACTACCGACGTGCCCAACCCACAAGTAACCATTAGCTACATCGGCATGGTGGCACAGACGTTAAAGGCAACTGCCAACATGCACGTTGAGCTAAAAGCCAATGCCCAGGTGCTTAACGAGGTGGTGGTGACGGGTCTTACCCGAACAGACCGCCGCTTGTTTACCGGTGCTACCGACAAAGTGGATGCCGAGAAAGCCCGATTGAGCGGTGTGGCCGACATCAGCCGCTCGCTTGAAGGGCAGGCAGCAGGCGTTTCGGTGCAAAACGTAAGCGGAACGTTTGGTACTGCCCCGAAGATACGCGTGCGCGGAGCAACGTCTATCTACGGCAGCAGCAAGCCCCTGTGGGTGGTCGACGGCGTTATCATGGAAGATGCAGCCAACGTGGGAGCTGACGATTTGGCATCGGGAAACCCCGAAACACTTATCTCTTCGGCTATCGCCGGACTTAACGCCGACGACATCGAGAGCTTCCAGATACTGAAAGACGGCTCGGCCACATCTATATATGGTGCGCGTGCAATGGCCGGCGTTATCGTTGTTACCACCAAGAAAGGCAAGCAAGGACAAGCCCACATCAGCTATACGGGCGAATTTACCACAAGGCTTGTGCCATCGTACAACAACTTCGATATCCTCGACTCGAAAGAGCAGATGGGCATTTACAGGGAAATGGCCGACAAAGGCTGGCTCAACCTCTCTGAAATACTCAACGGCAGCGAGTATGGCGTGTACGGAAAGATGTACGAATTGATAAACCGCTACGATGCGCGCACGGGCCGTTTTGCATTAGAGAACACCACCGAGGCGAAGAACCGCTACTTGCGACAGGCAGAGTTTAGAAACACCGACTGGTTTAACGAGCTTTTTACGCCCAGCATCATGCAGAACCACTCGATAAGTTTGAGCGGCGGAACACAAAACTCTAACTATTACGCCTCGTTCAGTGCCATGTTAGATCCGGGATGGTACAAGCAGAGCAACGTTAACCGCTATACGCTCAGCTTGAACTTAACGCAACACCTCTCTGATAAGCTTTCGCTCAATTTCATCGGCAGCGCAGCCTATCGCAAGCAGCGCGCACCGGGAACGCTGGGGCAAGATGTTGACGTTGTTGGCGGCGAAGTGAAGCGCGACTTCGACATCAACCCCTACTCTTACGCCAGCAACACGTCGCGCGTGTTAGACCCCAACGAGTATTACGTGGCCAATTTCGCCCCGTTCAACATCTTCAACGAGCTGAACAACAACTACATCGACCTCAATGTTCTTGATGCCAAGTTCCAGTTAGAGTTGAAGTACAAGCCCATAAAGGGACTTGAACTCTCGGCTTTGGGCGCATTTAAGTACATGGCCTCAACGCAAGAGCACAACGTGAAGGACAATTCCAATCAGGCAATGGCCTATCGTGCCATGTCTAACGGCATCATCCGCGAGGCCAACAAGTACCTTTACAACGACCCATCCAACCCTTACAAGATGCCTTTCTCGGTGTTGCCCTATGGCGGTTTGTACCATAAGGGCGACAATAGGATGAGCGATTACGACCTGCGCGCAACGGCCAACTACAACCATACCTTTGCAGATACGCACATCATGAACCTTTTTGCAGGTACGGAAGTGAAGAGCATCGAACGCCAACGCAACACTTTCGAGGGTTCGGGCTTGCGTTACGATGCGGGTCAGGTGCCGTTCTACATTTACGAATACTTCAAACGGGCCGTCGAAGGTGGCAACACCTATTATATGATAACGCCAACAAACTCGCGCAGTGTGGCATTCTACGGCAACGCCACTTACAGCTATAAGGGTCGTTACGTGTTTAACGGCACCCTTCGCTACGAGGGTTCGAACCAAATGGGCCGCGACACCAACGCCCGATGGATGCCAACATGGAACGTTTCGGGGGCATGGAACGTGCACGAAGAAGGCTGGTTTGGCAAGCTTTCGCCCCTTTCGCGCCTAACTTTGCGTGCATCGTACAGCCTAACGGGTACACCCCCAGATGCCTCGTACAGCAACTCTACGGCCATTATCAAGGCATCCAACCCCTTCCGCCTTTTTGCAGAAGACCAAGAGCCGCAACTAGAAATATACGAATTGGCCAATGCCAACCTTACTTACGAGAAGAAAAACGAGCTTAACCTAGGTTTCGACGCCTCGTTGTGGAACAATCGGCTGGGTATAACCTTCGATTTCTACACCCGAAGGAACTTCGACGAAATCGGTCCGATGGTAACAGCGGGCACAGGCGGCCAAATTATCCGTGCCGCCAACGTGGCCGAGATGAACTCGAACGGCGTTGAACTGAGCCTTTCGTCGGTGAACTTGAAGAACAAGCACTTCTCTTGGACCACCAACTTCATCTATGCCTACGCCAACACCGAGATAACCAAGCTCTTTAACCAAGGCAACGTGATGAGTTTGGTTAGCGGCAGCGGATTTGCCAAGCGCGGTTATCCCGCCCGTTCGCTGTTCTCCATACCCTTCGTTGGCCTCAACGATGAGGGTATGCCAATGGTGTTGAACGAGAAAGGGATGATAACAACCGACGACATTAACTTTCAAGAGCGAACGCTTACCGACTTTCTTAAATACGAAGGACCAACAGACCCCCTGCATACAGGCTCTGTGGGCAACATGTTTACCTATCGCGGATTTAGGCTTAACGTATTTGTGACCTACGCTTTTGGTAACGTTGTGCGCCTCGACCCCAAGTTCCGCGCACGCTACAACGACCTCGTTTCGATGACCAACGCCTTTAAAAACAGGTGGACAAAGTCGGGAGAGGAAGACCACACCAACGTGCCGGGCATAATCTCTAAGGCACAATACATGGCCAACACCAACCTTCGCTTGGGCTATAACGCCTACAACTACACCAGTCTTCGCGTTGCCAAGGGCGACTTTATCCGCCTAAAAGAGGTGTCGTTGGGCTACGATTTGCCTGCGCAATGGTTCCAAAAGGCGATGGTAAAGAACGTATCGTTGAAACTGCAAGCCACAAACCTCTTCTTGCTCTACGCCGATAAGCGACTCAATGGGCAAGACCCCGAATTCTACAACGTGGGTGGTGTGGCCTCGCCTATGCCCAAACAATTCACACTAACAATAAAACTCGGACTTTAAACCCTACGAAGATGAAAGTCAATAAATATATAACGGGTCTGTCGATGGCTGCCATTTCGTTCGCGCTAGCATCGTGTAACGACTTCTTAGACAAGTATCCCGACAGCCGTATGGACCTCAAAAATCCATCAGAAGTTAGTCAGTTGCTGGTTAGTGCCTACCCTTCGGCACATCCCGCCTATCTAACCGAGATGTATTCGGACAATACCGACGAGCAGATGCACAGCACATGGAGCACGTTCGACAGGTTTCAAGAGCAGGCTTACCAATGGAAAGACATCGATGAGGTGCGCAATGCCGAAACGCCTTATCAGCTTTGGGAGGCCCATTACACGGCTGTGGCCACGGCCAACGAGGCCATTGCGCACATCAAGAGCATGAACAACCCCCACGATTACGATGCACAGCTGGGCGAAGCGTTGCTTTGCAGGGCTTTTGCCATGTTTCAGTTGAGCACCGTTTTCTGCCAAGCCTACGACAAAACCACGGCTCAAAGCAACTTAGGCTTGCCTTATCCAACAGAACCCGAACAAGTTGTGGGCCGTTTGATGGAGCGTGGAACGCTTGAACAACTTTACGCCAACATCGAAAAAGACCTCGTGGAGGGCATTTCGTTTGTTGGAACCAAGTATGCACGACCCAAGTTCCACTTCACCAAGCAGGCCGCCTACGCTTTCGCCACGCGTTTCTACCTCTATGCCCAACAATATGATAAGGCTATTAAGTACGCCGACATGGTGCTGGGCGACCAACCTGGCGACATACTGCGCAATTGGGCCGAGTGGAACCAACTGGGCCCGAGCGGCAACGTACAGCCCAACGCATTTATACAAGCATCCAACAACGCCAACATCTTGTTGTTGCCCGTTCCTTCCGAATGGGGTGTGATAAGCATCCCCGTATTGGCCGGCAGCAAGTACGCACACGGCGAGATGCTGAGCAAAAACGAAACGCTACAAGCACCAGGGCCTTGGGGAAACAGCGGAACAGAGCTGCTCTACACCGTTACTTACAACAACGGCGTGTCGAAATACGCCTTGCGTAAGATACCATACGTGCCGCGCGTGATTGACGTAACGGCCGGTATCGGCATCCCTTACAGCGAGTATGCCGTGTTCAACACCGACGAAACGCTGCTAGAACGTGCCGAGGCCTACGCCCTTTCGGGCAAATACGCCGAGGCTTTGAAAGACATCAACACCGAGTTGACGGCCTTCTCGAAAAAGAAAGTGCAGCTAACACTCGACAAAATTAAGGACTTCTACAACTCGCAAGCCTATTACACGCCCACAAAGCCCACGCCCAAGAAAGCCCTGAACCCGCTTTTCGCAATAGAAAAAACCACACAAGAACCGCTGTTGCAGTGCCTGTTGCAGTTGCGACGCATCCTAACCATACACGAAGGGTTTAGGTTGCAGGACGTGAAACGCTATGGAATAACGATGTATCGCAGGCAAGTAGACGTGCAATCGAAGGTTGACGCCGTTACCGACTCGATGAAAGTGGGCGACCCACGTTTAGCCATACAGTTGCCGCAAGACGTTATCTCTGCCGGAATAACGCCCAATCCCCGTAACAAATAAAAACCATACGCTCATGAAGAAATATTTATATCTGGTTGTAAGCGCATGCTTATGCTGCGGCGCAATATTGCAGTCGTGCGGCGAAGGCAAGCTGAGCGGCGACTCCATTTTCTCTACCGAGGCGCAAAAACGAAACGCTTTCGACCAATGGTTGTACAAAAACTACACCATGCCTTATAACATAGACTTCCAGTATCGCCTTAAAACAGAGGAAACAGATAAGGCTTATAACTTCGTGCCAGCCGATTCGGCCAAGACCGCAAAGCTGGCTATCATCACCAAGTTTATGTGGTTCGACCCCTATGCGGAAACCATTGGCCTGGATTTCGTGAAAGAAAACGTGCCACGCATCATCGTGGCCGTGGGTATTCCGGGCTATACGCGCTACCGAACAGAGGTGGTGGGCAGTGCCGAAGGCGGATATAAGGTGACGTTGAGCAAGGTGAACGCCCTTACCGACGACTTGCTGAAAGACTATCACAGCATGACGGCCTTTTATTTCCACACCATGCACCACGAGTTTATGCACATTCTGAACCAGAAAAGGCCCTACGACGAGTCGTACGACAACATATCGCGCGCCGATTACGTAAGCGGCAACTGGACTTCCGTACCCGAAAAGCGGGCATACGCGCTGGGTTTCGTGTCGCCCTATTCGATGGAAAATCCCGCCGAAGACATCGCCGAGCTATACTCCATATACGTAACCAGCACGCCAGACGAATGGAACACCATCTTGAAGGCGGCTGGAAATAAGGGCGCAAGCACCATCAACAGGAAACTGAAGATGGTTCGCGACTATATGAAAAACTCTTGGAATGCCGACATCGACCTGTTGCGCAACGCCGTATTGCGGAGAGGTGGGAAAATATCCACGCTCGATTTGAACAGCTTGAACTAACAAGGCGGCAAATATGAAGATTAAAAACATTAAAGAAGAAGTAAACGATAAGCAAATGAAAAAGGCATATTTCCTATTCATGGCTGTGGTGCTAACGCTATTGATGCAAGCGTGTCTGCACGACAACAAAACGGCTTTCGACCTTCCTGCCGCACAGCGGATAGACCAAAGCGTGGCCGAATATGCAGCGCTTTTAGAGTCGTCGGAGGGTGGTTGGATGCTGCAATACTATGCAGGGAAGAATTATAGCTACGGCGGTTACACGCTGTTGTTGAAGTTTAAGAATGGACAGGTTACGGCTATGGGCGACGTGCTAGACCCCGAAGCGGTGGCCACATCAGACTATGAAGTGGTGAAAGACCAAGGCCCGATGCTCTCTTTCAACGTATATAATAAGGTGATACACCCCCTGGCAGAGGCTTGGCTGGGCAATCCCGACGGCATACAGGGCGACTACGAGTTCTCCATTCTGCGCGCAACAACAGATAGTATTGTGCTTAGGGGCAGGAAATGGAAGAACGAAATGGTGCTGACACGCCTGCCGAAAGATGCCAATTGGGAGGAAATTATGTTGGGCATCATCACCGTTAAAGACGGAATGAGCGTGAGCACTTACAATTTTATCCAAGGCAACGACACCTTGGCGCAAGGCTCCATCGACCCCACTACGCGCCGACTTTCTGTTACTTTGGGCAAAACCACATGGGACATGCCCTATTGCACCCATGCAACGGGTATCGTACTTCGCCAACCTATCGTTATCGGCAATAAGCAATACCAAAACTTTACGTGGAACGAAACCGACAAGGTGCTTACCGATAACGACCTGAAACTGGCGCAGTTTGTGCCAAAGAACCATAAAACGCTCGACTTCTGGGTGGGCGAATGGCAACTCAAAACAAGTCTGAGAAAGCGCATAACGCTGACTTTGGAGCTTGGAACGGCCGCCAACACCTTGAAGGGACACTTGCTTTACGACAAGGTGAGCTATGAATTGCAACTTACCTACGACCCCGCCACAGGACGTATTGAACTGCCTGGCCAACCCGTTATCGACCCAACCTACAAGTATCCGGCAGGAATTGTGCTCATACCGGCATCGCTAAAAGAGAAGAAAATATTTGGAGAGGGCAAGGGCAGCATGTATTTCACGTGGAATGGAGACATGGAACGGGCCGATGCAGAAGACAGCGGACAGATAACGGGCCACACGGTAGACTCGTTCTTTGGTGTTGCCTATGGCGAAGACCTAAGTCCCATACTCGATCCGAAGGGTGATTATGTGTACGCTTTCACGCTGCCCAACATTGAATACATGAGGAAAATAAAATAACAACGACTATGAACAAGTTGATTTCTATATCGATGGCCACGGCCTTGGCCGCTTTTGTCGTGGCGTGCAGCAGCGACAAAGAACTGCCCGAGTATGCCGCAGGGCTATCGGTGGTAAAGGCACAAACCGCATTTGGCGTGCTTGGCGGAACGCAAGAGGTGACGATGGCCGCACAACCGGCACAAGCCTATGCGCAAGACGCGTGGTTAAGCGTTGCAACGAAAGCCGAAACCATCGCCCTGACTGCCCAGACGAACACCAGTGCGCAAACGCGAAACACCCTCTTGGTAATAAAGAACCAACAAGGCGACTCGATTACACTTAACGTTCAGCAAGAGGGCGTTGCCTTCGGACTGCCTGTTGGCGAAGACATTTACACCGGCGATGAGGCTTTCTCAAAGTCGTTCACAACGCCAGCCAACGTGCCTGTAACCTACCAAGGCACCGAAAGCTGGATAACCGTGGAGGACAAAGGTGGCGCAATCAACGTGAAACTGGCTGCAAATGCCACGGGAAAACCTCGCGTGGGCTGGGTAACAGCCAAGGCCGTTGGGCTTACCGACTCGCTTAAAGTGGTGCAGGCGGCCTTGTCAGACGTTGAAGGCGAGTACACGCAAACGGCTTTGATGCGCCTGCCCAATAGGGAACTGGAAGAGAAAACCACCGATGTGCGCATCGTGGCAACGGGTGCCAACACGGCGAACTTTATCGTTGAAGGCAAGTATTCGTGGGAAGTGGCCTTTACTCCCGGTAAGGGTTTCACCATGAATAACGGCAAGATAGTGGGGAGAAACGAAGTTAAACCAGGCGTTTACGAGTATCTTATCACCGTGATTGTGGCCGACGATTTCAGAAAAGGACACGAAACGGCCATCAACGGAACGAAAGAAAGCGTGTTGCTTACTTTCGACGATAAGGGCAATCTCGTTTTCAAGGAGGCGCAGAAAATCGCATCCGAACAAACGTTCTCGTCCTATGGCTGGAACCGTTTCTCCGATTCGAAACCCGTAATGGGTGCATTTCGCGGTATTGGCGAGGTGTTTGTGAAACCCAAACTCACGCGTAAGCCTTAATCCGCACAACATTTTACGCATTTGCGCACTAAGCTTATAGGCGCGCCGCGCAAGTTATTTGCCACTTGGCAAGGTTACTTGCGAGGCGCGCCTTTCGCTTTTCTATGCCATAAATCAGTTATCTTAAGGTTTATAGGGTTACTTGTTATCCTAGGGCTTCTAGGTTATTATAGGTTATCTAGTTATCCTAGGTTTTCTAGTTATTCTAGGTTATCTAGTTGTCCTAGGTTATCTAGTTATCCTAGGTTATCTGAATTAAGGAGTTAAGCCAAATGTTTAGGCGGCGTTAGCCATCTTTTCACCTTTTCACCTTTTCACCTTTTCACCTTTTCACCTTTTAAAGGCGTTAGCCATCTTTTCACCCTTTCACCTTTTCACTCTTTCCTTTTCCCCTTTATCTGCTTTCGCAAATAAAGTATTGATATTTATCAATATAGTATACGCTTGTTAAGCAATTAAGTTCTATCTTTGCATCGTCAGTAGAACCTACACTTAAACGTTTATTAATTGCAGAAATGAAAAGAATAAAGCTTTGGCTAGTGGCTTTTGTGCTGCTCCCCACAATGTGTTTCGCCCAGAAATGGGAAAACTTGGCACAAACTCCGCAGATGGGATGGAGTTCGTGGAACAAGTTCCAAGGCAACATTAACGAAGACATTATCAAGGGAATTGCCGATGCCCTGGTGTCTAGTGGTCTGCGTGATGCGGGTTATACCTATATTAATATAGACGATTGTTGGCATGGACAGCGCGATGCCGACGGCTTTATACAACCCGATGCCAAACATTTTCCTAGCGGAATGAAGGCTTTGGCCGACTACGTACACGCTCGTGGACTGAAACTGGGCATTTATAGTGATGCCGGAACGGAAACTTGTGCAGGCCGTCCTGGGTCGTTAGGACACGAATATCAAGATGCTTTGCAGTATGCCCGATGGGAGGTAGACTATCTTAAATACGATTGGTGCAACACGACTAACATCAATCCTCGCGGTGCTTATCAGCTGATAAGCGATGCACTTTGTGCTGCTGGTCGCCCCATCTTCCTCTCAATGTGCGAGTGGGGCGACAACCAACCTTGGCGTTGGGCAAGAGATATTGGCCATTCGTGGCGCATTGGGCCAGACATTTGGTGTTCGTTCGACTCTACGCGCGTATTTCCCACCTATGTGCAATATAGTGTTTTAGACTGTATCAACAAGAACGACAGCCTTCGCCGCTATGCTGGCCCTGGTCATTGGAACGACCCCGACATGCTTGAAGTGGGCAATGGGCTTACCGTTAACCAAGACCGCGCCCACTTCACGATGTGGTGCATGATGGCTAGTCCGCTTATCCTAGGCAACGATGTGCGCAACATGAGTGCCGAAACAAAGTTGATACTCACCAATCGCGACCTCATCGCCATTAATCAAGATAGGCTAGGCGTGCAGGGGTTGCGCTTTCTTAGTCGCGATGGGCTGGACTATTGGTTCAAACCGCTGGCAAACGGCGATTGGGCAATGACCATTTTCAACCCCACGCGCAAGCCCATTGCCTGCAATCTTAATTGGCAAGACTTTAATTTTACCGACGATGAGGTGAGCAAACGCAGCACCGAGTTCGACAAGTACGTATATAAGGTGAAGAATTTGTGGACTGGGCGTATGGAAGGAAAAACTTCTACCAAGCAGAAAGTAGAACGCAAACTTGTTGTTCCTGCACAAGATGTGATTGTTTATCGGCTTGTAAGGTAGCGAGGAGTTTTCTTCGAGAAGTTAAGGAGTTAAGGAGTTAAGGAGTTAAGCCAAGTGCATAGGTGGCGTTAGTCATTTTTCACTCTTTCACCTTTTCATCTTTTCGGCCTTTCACTTCCCCTATCTCTCATATTACAATAACATATAATAATGAAAAGGACAACGCTTATTTTCGGCCTCCTCTTATTGGCGAGCCTTGCTGTTGTGGCGCAAATACGCGGCAACGAAATTGTTGTGCAGGTGCAACCCAACCACGCCGATTGGAACTATCGGTTGGGCGAAGAGGCCGTTTTCAATGTGGCAGTACTGAAAAACGGCTGTCCATTGCCGCAAGCGAAGGTGGACATCGAGGCCGGTCCCGTGATGTATGCCGATGTTAAACGCAACGGCGTGGTGCTAAAAGACGGTACCACTACGTGGAAAGGCACGATGAAAACGGCTGGTTTCTACCGCCTTAAAGTGTGGGCGCACGTGGGCGAGAAAACTTACGAAGGCCTTTGCACCGTGGGTTACGCTCCCGAAACGCTGCAACCCACCGACAATTGCCCTGCCGACTTCGACCAGTTTTGGGCCGATGCCTATGAGAAAGCAAGTTATCACCCGCTCGAAGCCCATCGCCGACTGCTGCCCGAACGCTGTACCGAGCGCGTGCAAGTTTACGAAGTGAGCTTTAACGGACTTAATCCCGGCAACCGAATTTACGGCATTCTCTGTATACCCACCGCCTACGAAGACAAACGCCCTGCGTTACTTCGTGTTCCGGGAGCGGGTGTCAGACCCTACCAAGGCGACGTAGAAGAGGCCAATATCGGGGCGATTACCCTCGAAATAGGTGTGCATGGCATACCCGTAACGATGCCGCAGCAGGTGTACGACGACCTGCTGCACGGCGCATTGAACGGATATTGGGAGACAAACCTCGACAATCGCGACCAAATGGCCTACAAACGCATCTTCATCGGCGCACTAAGGGCGGTGGATTATCTTACCCAACTGCCCGAATGGAATGGTAGAGAACTTGGCGTAACTGGTGCTAGCCAAGGCGGAATGCTGTCGTTGGTGTGCGGTGCACTGCATCCTGCCGTTACGTTTGTGGGCGTGGTGCATCCCGCTATGTGCGACCTCACCGCCTCTCTTCACGGCAAACCCTGTGGTTGGCCACATTATTTCTACGGTCAAAAGCAGCCCGATGCTAAGAAAGTGGCCACAAGCGGCTATTACGATGGCGTGAATTTCGCCCGCCGACTGACTATTCCCTGCTGGTTTTCGTTTGGATATAACGACGAGGTCGTGCCGCCTAACAGCGCATACGCTGCCTATAACGTTACTCAGGGACTGCGAACGCTGAAACTATATCCCGCCACGGGCCACTTCTGGTTTCAAGAACAATGGGAAGAATGGCGAGAGTGGCTGCGCTATAAATTAGGAATTTGATAGCGGCCTAGCCCCTAAACTTCCCAGTTTATAAGCTCACCCTCCATTCCACTCTTAGTACATAATCACTGATATGTCCTTCTGTTCTTCTGTCAAAAGGCCCTGTGTTTCTGTCAAAAACCTTGAACATACATATCTTTCTAAACAAAAACGCAACGCAATGAATATAATACGATACTACACGCTGGCACTACTTCTTGTTTGTGCCACAGCCGTTAAGGCGCAATCATTTGTTACGGTAAAGAACGGAAGGCTTTATCGCGCCGGCAAACCCTATACTTTTATCGGGGCAAACTATTGGTATGGCGCCATTCTTGGCTCGAAAGGAAAGGGCGGAGACCGAAAAAGACTGAACCGCGAACTAGACGAATTGAAACGTTTGGGCATTACCAACCTGCGCATTCTCGTGGGTAGCGATGGCGAAGAAGGCATTAAATGGAAGGTGTCGCCCGTGCTACAACCATCACCCAGCGTATATAACGATGCCATATTAGATGGGCTCGACTATCTGATGCTGCAACTTCAACGCCGCGGAATGGTGGCCGTGTTATACCTAAACAACTCATGGGAGTGGAGCGGAGGTTATGGTTTCTACCTCGAACACGCAGGAGCGGGCAAGGCATTGCAGCCTAACGAGGTGGGTTATTCGGCCTACATCAAGTACGCTTCGCAGTTCTCCACCAACAAACTGGCGCAACAGCTCTTCTTCAATCACCTATGTTTCATCCTCAAACGCACCAACCGCTACACCAAGAAACGCTATGCAGACGACCCCGCCATCATGTCGTGGCAGATTGGTAACGAGCCGCGCGCCTTCGATAAGGCCGTGTTGCCGCAGTTCGAGGCATGGTTGGCCAAGGCCGCGGCCATGATGAAGAGCATCGACAAGCGGCATTTGGTGAGCGTAGGTTCGGAAGGTGCGTTCGGTTGCGAGGGCGATTACGACTCGTGGCAACGTATCTGCGCCGACCCAAACGTTGACTATTGCAACATACACGTTTGGCCTTACAACTGGAGTTGGGTCAAGAAAGACTCGCTATCGCAAAACCTGCAACGCGCCAAAGACAACACCAAGGAGTACATCGATCGCCATTTGGCCATCTGTGCCAAGATAAACAAGCCCCTAGTAATGGAAGAATTTGGCTATCCGCGCGATGGTTTCGCCTTCTCAAAGCAGTCGCCCACCACAGCCCGCGATGCTTATTACGGCTATGTTTTCTCGCTTCTGGCAGCCGATGCAGCCAAGGGCGGCTACTTTGCAGGTTGCAACTTCTGGGGTTGGGGCGGACAAGCACAACCCAAACACGAACAATGGGAGCCTGGCGACGACTACACGGGCGACCCAGCACAAGAGGCACAGGGGCTTAACTCGGTGTTCTCGTCAGACACATCAACCATAAACGTGATTAAGGCAGGCATCGCCAAGCTGCCCAAACATTGATAAGCAATGAAACGAATATTATCCTTAGCCCTTGCGGCACTAACACTTCAAACGATGTCGGCAAAAAAAGAACAGCCACTTTATAAAAATCCTAAGGCCAGTGTGGCGCAACGCGTAGACGATCTTTTGGCTCGTATGACCCTCGAAGAAAAGGTTGGGCAGATGAACCAGCTTGTGGGCATTGAGCATTTTAAGCAATATTCGGCCTCGATGAGCGCCGAAGAACTGGCCACCAACACCGCCAACGCCTTCTATCCTGGCGTTACGGTGCACGACATGGAAGCGTGGACACGCCGCGGACTGGTGTCGTCGTTCCTCCATGTGCTCACGCTCGAAGAGGCCAACTACTTGCAAAAGCTCAACATGCAGAGCCGTTTGCAGATTCCTTTGCTCATTGGTATCGATGCCATTCACGGCAACGCCAAGTGCAAGGGCAACACCGTTTACCCCACAAACATAGGCTTGGCCTCATCGTTTGATGTGGATTTGGCCTACAAAATAGCCCGACAAACGGCCGAAGAGATGCGTGCCATGAACATGCACTGGAACTTTAACCCCAATGTTGAAGTGGCTCGCGATGGGCGTTGGGGCCGTTGTGGCGAAACCTTTGGCGAAGATCCCTATCTGGTTACGCTGATGGGCGTGGCCACCAACAAGGGTTATCAGCGCAATTTGGATAATGCGCAAGACGTGTTGGGCTGCGTAAAGCACTTTGTGGGCGGCTCTTATGCCATCAATGGAACAAACGGCGCACCCTGCGACGTATCCGAACGCACCCTGCGCGAAGTGTTTTTCCCACCCTTCAAGGCTGCCATTCAGCAAGGCGGAGATTGGAACGTGATGATGTCGCACAACGAACTGAACGGCATTCCCTGTCACACCAACAGCTGGCTGATGAACGACGTGTTGCGAAAGGAATGGGGATTCAAGGGATTTGTTGTGAGCGACTGGATGGATATTGAGCATTGCGTTGACCAACATCGCACTGCCGCCAACAATAAAGAGGCCTTTTACCAAAGCATCATGGCCGGAATGGACATGCACATGCACGGTCCGGAGTGGCAAACGGCCGTGGTTGAGTTGGTGCGCGAGGGCAGAATACCCGAAAGCAGGATAGACGAAAGCGTGCGCCGAATACTGACCGTGAAGTTCAGAATGGGGCTTTTCGAGCATCCTTACAGCGATGTGAAGACGCGCGACCGCGTTATCAACGACCCCGAACACAAGCGCACGGCCCTTGAAGCAGCGCGCAACAGCATCGTTTTGCTGAAAAACGCCAACAACCTATTGCCCCTTGATGCGCAAAAATATAAAAAGGTGTTGGTAACGGGCATCAATGCCAACGACCAAAACATTATGGGCGATTGGAGCGAGCCACAACCCGAAGAGCAAGTGTCGACTGTTTTGCGCGGATTGAAAAGCGTTGCGCCCACCACCGAGTTTCGTTTCGTTGACCAAGGATGGGACCCGCGCAACATGTCGCAAGCCCAAGTGGATGCCGCTGTTGAGGCAGCTAAGGAGTGCGACCTTAACATCGTGTGTTGTGGAGAGTATATGATGCGGTTCCGTTGGAACGAACGCACGTCGGGCGAAGATACCGACCGCGATAACTTAGACCTCGTTGGACTGCAAGAACAGCTGATACGCCGACTGAACGAAACGGGCAAACCCACGGTCGTTATCATCATCAGTGGCCGTCCGCTCAGCGTTCGTTACGCCGCCGAACATGTTCCTGCCATCGTCAACGCATGGGAACCAGGGCAGTATGGCGGACAAGCCATTGCCGAAATACTATACGGCAAGGTGAACCCATCGGCCAAGTTGGCCATGACCATGCCGCGCCATGTGGGGCAAATTTCCACGTGGTACAACCATAAACGCTCGGCTTTCTTCCATCCAGCCGTGTGTACCGACAACACGCCGCTATATCCTTTCGGCCACGGCCTGAGCTACACCACCTTCCGTTACTCCAACTTACAGCTTGATAAGGCCAGCATCCCCAGCGATGGCAAGACGCCCGTAACGGCTAGCGTAACGATTGAAAACACGGGCAAACGCGATGGTGTGGAGATTTGTCAGCTATATATTAATGATGTGGTGGCATCTGTGGCCCGACCCGTGAAAGAGCTGAAAGACTTCCGTCGGGTGGCGTTGAAAGCGGGAGAAAAGAAAACCATCGAGTTCACCATCACGCCCGATAAACTGGCTTTCTACGACATCAACCTCAAACCCATTGTAGAACCAGGCACGTTTGAAGTGATGGTGGGCGGAAGTAGCCGCGACGAAGACCTGCAAAAAGCAACTTTCAATGTTCAATGATATGAAAAAAATAATCCTAGCAATGGCAATAGCAATGCTCGCCTTGGGCGCAAACGCAAAGCAAAAGGTGCAGAAAACGCCTGCACAACAACTCATCGAACGTCTGAAAACGCTGCAAAAGCGCGGCGTAATGTTCGGTCATCAAGATGCCCTTTTCTACGGAACGACGTGGAAATGGGAGTTTGGGCGCAGTGATGTTAACGATGTTTGCGGCGATTATCCCGCCGTTTTAGGCTGCGAATTGGGCGGACTTGAATTGGGAAACGACAAAAATCTGGATGGCGTTCCCTTTGATAAGATGCGCCAACAGATTATTGCCCACCATCAAAAGGGGGGCATCGTAACCATCAGTTGGCACACTTACAACCCTGTTACGGGTAAAGATGCTTGGAATACGGAGGGCGATGCCGTTACGGCTGTGTTGCCTGGCGGTAAAGAAGAAGCCAAAATGCAACTTTGGCACACGCGTTTGGCTCAATTCTTGGGCTCGCTTAAAGACGATAAAGGCCATGCCGTGCCCGTTATTTTCCGTCCGTGGCACGAGATGAGCGGTGCTTGGTTTTGGTGGGGAAGCAAGCAATGCACGCCCGAACAGTACAAGGCACTGTTCCGTCTTACGTTCGATGCCATGATGCAAGCAGGCTTGCGCAACCTTGTTTGGAGCTATTCGCCCAACGCGCAGGCCAACGATACGCCCGAACACTACTTTCTCTTTTACCCCGGAGACAGCTATGTGGATGTGCTTGGCGTGGATTTGTACCAGTATAACGCCAGTGCGGTCTTCATTGAGCAATGCCAAAACGAGATGCGCATCATGTCCGAGTACGCCAAAAGCCACAACAAGCTGTACGCTTTAACCGAGGCAGGCTACCGAAACACGCCCGATGCCCAATGGTATAGCTCTACCTTGCTGCCTGCCATCAAGGGATTTGCCCCCAGTTACGTGCTGCTTTGGCGCAACGCATGGGATAAAGCCGAAGAAAACTTCGGTCCGGCACCCGAGAAAACCTGCGCCAACGATTTCAGGAAGATACACAAGGAGGGCGCGTTCCTTTTTCGTAGCAAACTGAAAAGCGCACCAAACAAGTCGTGTTGGATGGTATCAAAGAAACGTAAGAAATAAGTTTCTGAGTTTCTGAGTTTTTAAGTTTATAAGTTTGAAGGCTTATTCTGCGTTTAAAGGAGATAAAGAGAATGAAGAAATCGCAAGCCTACAAACACCCCAAACTCATTAACTCATTAACACCCCCAACTCATCAACTCATTAACTCCCCAACTCATCAACTCACAAATATGTCAACATTCAATTCAAAACTCAATGCACTTCGCCAACGCCACGAGGCATTGCTCACCACCCCTAACCACATGTTAGCGCATGGCAACGGCATTTACGAACGCTATGCGAACCCTATATTGACGGCCGAACACACGCCTTTGGAGTGGCGTTACGACATGGACGAACGCACCAACCCCCATTTGATGCAGCGCATCATGATGAATGCCACGCTCAATGCAGGCGCAATGAAGTGGGGCGACAAGTATCTGTTGGTGGTTCGTGTTGAAGGTGCCGACCGCAAAAGCTTTTTTGCCGTGGCCGAAAGCCCTAATGGCGTAGATAATTTCCGCTTTTGGGACGAGCCGATAACCATGCCCGATACCGACAATCCTGCAACAAACATCTACGATATGCGCCTTACCCAGCACGAGGATGGCTACATCTACGGTGTGTTTTGTGCCGAACGCCACGACGACAGCAAGCCCGCCGACCTCTCGGCAGCCACGGCCACGGCCGGAATAGCACGCACACGCGACCTGAAAACGTGGGAACGACTGCCCGACCTTAAAGCGCGTAGTCAGCAACGCAACGTTGTTTTGCACCCCGAGTTCGTAGATGGCAAGTACGCTTTCTACACCCGTCCGCAAGATGGCTTTATCGATACGGGTTCGGGAGGCGGCATCGGCTGGGCGTTGGTGGGCGATATAACCCACGCCGAGGTGCACGAAGAAACCATTATCAACCCGCGCCACTACCACACCATCATGGAAATGAAGAACGGTGAAGGGCCACATCCCATCAAAACGCCGCAAGGTTGGCTGCATTTGGCACACGGCGTGAGGGGTTGCGCCAGCGGATTGCGCTACGTTCTCTATATGTACATGACCGCACTTGACGACCCCACGCAGATGATTGCTCAGCCTGGCGGCTACCTTTTAGTGCCACAAGGCGGCGAATATGTGGGCGACGTGATGAACGTGACGTTCTCTAACGGATGGATTGCCGATGAAGATGGGCGCGTGTTTATCTATTACGCCTCGTCAGATACGCGCATGCACGTGGCCACTTCTACCATTGAGCGGCTGGTAGACTATTGCCTACACACGCCGCAAGACGGACTAACCACCGCCGCAAGTGTTGAAAACATCAAGAAACTCATTGCCAAAAACCGCGCATTATGAAGATTGCACTTAGCGAAAAGATAGGTTACGGACTGGGCGACATGTCGTCGTCGATGTTTTGGAAACTCTTCGGAGCCTATCTCATGATATTCTACACCGACGTATTTGGCATCTCGGCCGCCATTGTCGGCACCATGTTCGCCATCACTCGCGTATGGGACTCGTTCTTCGACCCCATTGTTGGAGCCGTAGCCGACCGCACTTCGTCGCGCTGGGGGCGCTTTCGCCCGTACTTGCTCTATCTGGCCGTGCCCTTCGGAGCTATCGGCGTGCTAACATTCCTCACACCACCGATGGACGAGACGGGGAAAATCGTCTACGCCTTTATCACTTACGGGCTGATGATGATGGTGTATTCGGCCATCAATGTGCCATACGCCTCGCTGTTGGGCGTGATGAGTCCCGACCCTGCACACCGCAACACGCTGGCCACTTACCGCATGACCTTCGCTTATCTTGGCTCGTTCGTTGCCTTGTTGCTCTTTATGCCGTTGGTAAACGCTTTCGGTGGCGGCGACCCCAAAGGCCCCATGCGTGGTTGGCTCACTGCTCCGCAGTTTGGTTGGCTTATGGCCGTGGTGGTTATTGCCATAGTGTGCGTGGTGCTTTTCCTTGGTTGTTTCGCCCTCACGAAAGAGCGCGTAAAACCCGTGAAGCAAGAGAAGAACTCGCTCAAAACCGACCTTCGCGACCTGCTGCACAATCGTCCGTGGTGGATTTTGTTGGGTGCAGGTGTGGCATCGCTCGTGTTCAACTCCATTCGCGACGGCGCAACGGTTTACTATTTTAAATATTACGTAGACGAAACCGCTGTGGGCAACATCTCTTTCCTTGGTCTGCCCTTCGTGCTTAGCGGTCTGTATCTTGCCGTTGGGCAGGCCGCCAACATCGTAGGCGTAATACTTGCCGCCCCAATAAGCAACCGTATTGGCAAGCGGCGCACCTTTATGGCGGCTATGGCCGTGGCAACGGTGCTTAGCATTGGTTTCTTTTGGCTCGACAAAGGTCAGCTCGCGTTCATCTTTATCTTGCAGGCGCTTATCAGTGTATGCGCAGGCAGCATCTTCCCTTTGCTGTGGAGCATGTACGCCGACTGTGCCGATTACAGCGAATTGCAAACAGGCAACCGCGCAACAGGCCTTATCTTCTCGTCGTCTTCAATGAGTCAGAAGTTCGGTTGGGCCTTCGGCACGGCCGTAACAGGTTGGATGCTCGCCCAATTTGGTTTCCAAGCCAACGCCGTTCAGTCGGCCGAAACCATTCAAGGCATCAAGATGTTCCTCTCGATATTGCCCGCCGCAGGGGCTTTCCTCTCGTTGGCGTTCATTTATTTCTATCCGCTTTCTGAAACGAAGATGAAGGAAATAACCGCCGAACTACAAGAAAAAAGGAAATAACAATGGAAAAGTTGAAAAACGAGTTGCGCGACGAACTCACCCAAAACATCATGCCATTTTGGCTTAATAAGATGGTAGACCATCGCCGTGGCGGTTTTTTGGGGCGCATTGATGGGCACGGCAACCCCGTACCCGATGCCGAAAAGGGGGCGGTGCTCAATGCGCGCATACTGTGGGCCTTTGCTGCGGCTTATCGCGTTTTGGGCAAACCCGAATACTTGGAGGCTGCAACCAGGGCCAAAGATTATTTCGTGGGCCACTTTATCGACCCACAGGAGGGTGGCGTTTTTTGGAGTTTGGATGCCCAAGGGCGTCCGCTCGACACCAAAAAGCAAACCTACGCCCTCGGTTTTGCCATCTACGGATTGAGCGAATATGCACGAGCCACGGGCGACGAAGTGGCCTTACAGCAAGCAAAAGACCTTTGCTACTACATCGAACGCTACGCCTTCGACAGCCTGAACAATGGTTACGTTGAGGCTCTAACGCGCAACTGGCAGCCCATTGCCGACATGCGACTGAGCGATAAGGACGAGAACGGGTCGCGAACGATGAACACGCACCTGCACATTCTCGAGCCTTACACCAATCTCTACCGTGTGTGGCGCACGCCCCAGTTGGCCGAACGCATCGCCAACCTTATCGACATCTTCCTCACGCGCTTGCTTAATCCGCAAACAAACCACCTCGACCTCTTCTTCAACGACTATTGGGAAGGGCGTCGCAACATCCAAAGCTTTGGTCACGACATCGAGGCGGTGTGGCTATTACACGAGGCTGCATTGGAATTGGGGCAACCTGCTGTGTTGGAAATGGTGGAAAAGGCCATCAAGGCCATTGCCAAAGCGGCCGACGAGGGCTTGCAAGCGGATGGTTCGATGGTGTACGAACGATGGACAGACACGGGTAAAGTGGACACCCAACGCCAGTGGTGGGTGATGTGCGAGTGCGTTATTGGTCACATAGACCTTTACCAACACTTCGGCGACACCGCAGCTCTCGACATCGCGCGCCGCTGTTGGCAATACACGCGCGAACATATCGTAGACCACGAACAAGGCGAATGGTTCTGGGGATGTGACGAAAACGCGCGCCCAAACCTCGTAGACGATAAGGCCGGCTTTTGGAAATGCCCCTATCATAATGCGAGGATGTGTTTGGAAGTGGTGGAAAGGGGGAGTAAAGGAGTAAGTAGTAAGTAGTAAAGGAGTAAGTAGTAAAGTAGTATGTAGTAGGTAGTAGGTAGTTACTCTTTTGCCACCCACTCCTTACTCCTTTACCTCCTTACTCCTTACTACCTACTGCATACTACTTTACTACTTACTCCTTTACTCCTTACTCCTTTACTACTAAAAAAGAATTATGGACACTTACGTACTACACGAAATAACCCCATTGATGGAGACCGATGCCCTGTACATCGCAGACAGGCATAAGAAAGAGTTCTCCTATCCCGTGCACAACCACGACGTTTTCGAGCTAAACTTCGTTGAAAACGCTGCGGGGGTGAGGCGAACGGTGGGCGACAACAGCGAAGTGATTGGCGATTTCGACCTCGTGCTCATAACCAGTCCCACGCTTGAACACGTTTGGGAGCAACACGAATGCAAGAGCGAAGACATCCGCGAGATTACCATTCAGTTTAATTTCGGGGCGGGAATGACCGAAACCGACCAGTTTTTCGGCAAGACACCCTTCGAAAGCATACGCCGAATGATGAAAGAGGCGCAAAAGGGATTGGCCTTTCCGATGGTAACCATCATGAAGGTGTACGACAAACTAGACGAGATGAGCCGCATAACCGACCGCTTTCAGGCTCTGATGCAGTTTCTCGACATACTGCACACACTGTCGCTTAGCACAGGTGCGCGTACCTTGGCCACCACCAGCTACGCCAAAGTGAACATCGAAGACGACAGCCGACGTGTGTTGCGCGTAAAGAAATACATCTCGGATAACTACATGTACGAACTTCGACTTAAAACACTTGCCGACCTTGCCAACATGAGCGAGAGCGCATTCTGCCGCTTTTTCAAGCTGCACACGGGCCGCAGGCTTAGCGATTACATCATCGACATACGCATGGGATATGCCACGCGCATGCTGATAGACACAACCGAGACCATTGCCGAAATTAGCTTTAAGTGCGGATATAACAACATGAGCAACTTTAATCGTATCTTCAAACGTAAGAAAGGCTGCTCGCCAACGGAGTTTAGAAACAATTATCATAAGATTAAGGTGATTGTGTGAGGGGGTTACAACGCCTTGTGAAGTTGGTTTTCTCATGCGAGAAGATCTAGAATAACAGACAACCCCCATAACAAACAGGGGGCTTTGGAGGTAAAGAAAAGCAAGACTTATAGCCTAGGTAAACGCTATAAGTCCTTGTACTGCATGTACAATCCTTTGTTGCTGTCCCGCTAAACTCCAAATCGGCTAGGTTTCCCTATCTCATATTGGAATGTTCCGTCATTGCCCTTAGTCCGCTAAACTCCAAATCAGCTCAGTTTCCCTATCTCATATCGGAATGTTTCGTCATTGCCGTTAGTCCGCAAAACTTCAAATCGGCTCGGCTTTTCTATCCGCAATGCCCATCAATAGGCGTTGCGGATTTCTTTTTCGAAAGGTAAGCCCCCCTTTCAAACTATCCTTCATCCCAAAAGCTCTTCCGTGTAAGTGCCCGTTTACTGGCACAGCATTAAATTCAACACAGGCATGCAAAGGCACGGAACAACAATCATAAGATTGTAAAAACATTTGTACCAAAATTTAACATTATGAGTGCCTTTGCCGTAAAATATCCAGGCAGCAGTTGGATTTTCGCGCGTATTTTTAAAGTTTGTAACCACCTGGCTTATTGATAATTACGAAAAATTAGGCGCAAAAACATGCTTTTTGGTACGTATTAGGATTGCAAAACAACATGAAGTGTTCAACCAAACGCCGCCACGCAGTTTTTCATTCCACATAATCAAAATGCCTATAAATAACGCATAAAATGGTGCTTTTTATGGATTTTGGCTGCATTTTGCTACATTTTAGCTTATATTTTGGTACATATTGCATTGCGTTTTGGTGCGAAATACACTGCGTTTTGGTGCATATTGCATTGCGTTTTGGTGCAAAATGCACTGCGTTTTGGTGCATATTGCGATGCGTTTTGGTGCAAAATGCGTTGCAACAACCAGCAATTAGGCACCATTTTCTTGTCGTTTCGGATGCAAATTTTGGGGGATTTTTCTTCAAAGAGAAATGCAAAAGCATAGTAAATGGTCAAAAACGGAGGAGATAAGCACGCAAAAAACACTGAAATTTCATCGTTTGGGTGCATTTTATATGGATTTTGGCGGTTATTTTCTTCTAGAATGGTTCGGCCAATGAACGCGTTCTGTAAAATACGTTTACTATTTTAACAAACCGCTAACACACGCTTTCGGAGATAAGGCTAACGGCTATGCACCGGCATAAGCGACAAGGCTAAACGTGATGGGCGCAATGATGCGAACATTTTTAAGTCCCTTTTGAGGTAAGAGCATAGGGCAACGAGGCGCGCAGGGCGTTTGCGTTTCACCCAGTTGCGCCTTTAACCCTATCGGCTTTCCGCCATATCGCGCTAGTGAAGAACAGAGAGGGGCTTACTTTGGGGGAGAGGTGAAACCAATTTTTCTATTTGTCGGCCACCTGAACACCCCATTTGCTGTTTCAAATCTTTTAGCGAACAGCAATAATAATCTTTATTAATTTTCCTTACTGGCGCGTACACCCTACCCCGTTTTTTGCTACTTTTGTATTGTTGGCCGATGCCATTACGCAGCAAAGGTCCTGATAATGCAAAACCAATAGGATATGGATATGAACATGAAAGAAATGTTGGCACAACTTGCCACCACCACACAAAAGGCAGAAATAGAAAGCGTGCTGCAACAAACCACAGCCCAACTGTTACACCATTATAAAATACGCGCGCGCGAAGTGGAACTCTATCCCATCGAGTTAGAAAGTTATTTCTATCGCGCAGGCGTGTTCGAAGACCCCTACGTGCACACCAACGAACTGCAAGCTAACCATTTTGGCGAGCTGTATGTGCACCGCCGAGGCAAAGAAGCCAGCTCGCCTTATAAGATGGACAATCGCGTTTGCATGGGCATTTCGCTCTCTGTAAACGCAAACTATTATTATTCGGCCCTTATTCGCAGCGCGGTGTTTGCCGATGGCAGCATGGTTTTCGGCCCAAACAATGTGCTGATGCACTTCATGCGTGGGGTAAACGCATCGGCCAACCTCCTCGATGCCCACTTCTTCGACACGCATCACGCAGGCACGTTCGCGCTTGCGCCCCTCTTTCATTGTGTTGAAGGTCAACAGGTGCTGTTTGAAGTTGATGCCGCTACCGACCCGCGCGACAAGTCGTACTTGATGTACGGTAGCCGAATAGGGCTTGGCGATGCCGACCCGCACTACCAACAACTGCCCTTACGCGCCGCCATCGGCAAGCTGTCTAAACCCTTCGAGTTTAAGGAGAAAACCCAACTGATGGACAACTACCTGGCAGAACACAAACTTACTGGCGACAAGGCCAAAGAAATGGCCAAAGAAATGCGCCAATAGCGTGCATCAGCGGTCCGACGGACAATCGGGATTTAACATGGCAGTTAGCATGCAAAAGCAGCCGTGTTACTTCGTTGCGCTCACACAAATCGCTTTTGCAGCCATCGCCTTACGGGCATATCGTAGAATTTAAGGCATAGCCACGCCAGGGCGATGCAGCCAAACACAAGGGCTAGGACTTGCGGAATGGTTTGGCAGAAGGTAAGGTTATTGTTCTTTACCCACGCATAATAGATGTAGATAAACGGGTAATGAACGATGTAAAGGGGATAAGAAACGTTGCCAAGGAAGTTGCATATACGCGTAGAAAGTGCGTCGGTGGTTTGTCCCGATGCGCCCAAACAAACCACGAGCGGGAAAACCAACAGCACACAAAGGGCTTCGTAGATGCCGTTTGCCCAGATATGGTCTGCCCCGCCTATGCGCGGAGCGGCCGTAACAGCAACGATGGCCAAGGCGCACCACCAAAAAGCTCCGCGCACTTGCCATCTACGAAACACGCGCGAAAGCAGCAATCCCGCAGGGAATGCAAACATAACGCGGAGCAATCCGCCCCAAAAGCCGTAGTTGTCGAAGGTCCACCCTGCACCTAGATAGCCGTACTCGTTGGTTATGGCGTAGCCAAACAGCGCGCCACCTGTGGCGAATACCAGCATGGCGAGCCAACGTGTAGACAACTTGCGAATGGCCAACACATAGAGTAGGTTGGCTATATACTCGAAAAACAATGACCACGTAGGGCCGTTAAGTGGAAAAATCTCGCCAAACCCACGTACCTCTACGCCTCCCCAAGCTGGCACTAGAAACATGTTTAGCAGCATGGCGAAGGCTAGAAGTACGATAGAAACCTCTGATACTTTCCAATATTCGCACCCCTGGGCGTAGAACATCAGTGCACCGAGAAGTGCGCCTACCACCACCATCGGATGCAACCGAATGAGCCTACGCTTGGTAAATGCCCAAACGCCCATTGCATTGCGGCGGTCGTCGTAGGCATAACCGATAACGAAACCCGACAGCATAAAGAAGAAATCTACTGCCAAATAGCCGTGATTAACAACTTGGTCGAGAAAGCTGGTGGCAAAAGCCTCGCCTATATGGTAGCAAATAACAACGAGAGCGGCAACGCCGCGCAACCCGTCTAGCAAGTGATAGTGTGGCTTGGTATCGGCAAAAGCTGCCGCAGAGGTGTTGTTTGAGGTCATGTAAGCGGTATGCGTTTGGTTTTTATAAGGCACAAAGGTAAGCAAAAAAGCGGGAATGGCAAAACGTCGTTGAAACTATGGGGGCGTATGCAGGACTACTAGATTACTTAGAAGATAGCTAGATAGCTAGAATAATTAGAAAACAAGGATTGCAAGAAGGACTAGGTTTATTAGAATTTCCAGGAAATCTAGGATAACAAGAAAACCAAGAAGAACTAGAAGGCCTAGGATACCCAGGTTCCTTACTATGCTAGCTCAACTCGTTTCTCAGTAGCGTAGCCATCTTTTCACCTTTCACTTTTAGGAGTTAAGGAGTTAGGGAGTTAAGGAGTTAAGCCAAATGTATAGTTGGCACTAGCCATTTTTTACCATTTTACCCTTTCAACTTTTCACCTTTTCACCTTTCACGCCTTACACTCGCCAATCCTAAGCTGATTGCGAAATGTAAGGCGTGAAGATGGTGTGCGAGTTGCCGCGGATTGGGGCGGTTATCGCTTTTGGTCGAAGGCCACGAACTCTTCGTAAGTGGGCGTGCGACCCGTTGTTACTTGCATCACCTTGTTGTAGATGGCGCGGCGCGAAGGGGCGTTAAACTCAATATGGTCGACATCCGTGGTGCGCATAATGCTGTTTTCGCTAGGCCGCCAAACGCCAGTGGCATAACGTGCGCCACCTCCTAGGAAAAGCCCTAGGCCTTGATTGGCATAGCGCGTGTCGGCCAAGAACTCGGCCCAAGGTGCCTTGGTGGCATCATTGGTTGTTGAAACGTTCATCAACCAACCCAAAGTGTGACCATAAGCGAAACGCTCTCGACCAGCATCGTCGATGTCGAGGTTCTGCAAGTCGTATTCGTCGTCGAGCTTGCCGATAGCATGTCCAGCCGTTTCGTGTATGATGGTGTGGCGGAAGTATGGGCCATCCACACCACCATAGAGCGTGGTATAGGCGCAAGACAATGTAGAACCCCAACTGCCCCAGAATGTAATGCCGCCTGGTTTGGTGGTGTTCATCACCACACTGATAACAGAGTTCTCCTCTTTATAGCCAGGAACGGTCGAGGCGTAAAGCATGGTCTTGTAGTCTAGGTTGTCATCGTTGATAAATCCGCAAACCTTACCGTTCTTAATGGTGCTTGCCAAGGCCGTAGAACCGCTTAGATCGCTGCTGAGCGAAACCTTTTGAACGACGTAGACATTGAAATAAGGCCTAAGCGACTTCATCGGTTCGAGCGCGAACAGATGTTCGGCCGACTTCTTCATCACCTCTTCGTAGGTTCCGTTCTTTATCAAGTCTACGGTAAATCCGTCGCCCATAAGGATGATGTTGTAGCCATTGCCCTTTGTTGCCGTTTGCAGCGTGGTTACTTTCCCATCTAAGGCCACAATTTCGTCGTTCTGTTTAACGAGCGAAGTTTCCTCAACGTCATCGCCGCTTTCGTTACATGCCGTAAACGTTAGCGCAAGAAGGGCAAGGGCGATGTAAGTTAAATGTTTGAATTTATAAAGCATAAGTGCAGTTTTAGCGGTTGAAAAGCGGAGAGGCCAAGACGATGGCCCCTCCATTGTAGCTTATTTTAGTTGGAAATAAAGGTAAACCCAACTCTCCTCTTCGCCTGTGCTGTACTTGGCATGCTCGATATAGATTTTACCCCAAGTGCCGTTTGAGGTGTAAGAAGAATAGTTGGGACCTCCGTATAGTGTCAATTCGCTAATCCACGGCTTACCGCTAGCGCTGCCAAGCGGATAAAGGGGATAGGGTTTCAGCAGCTTGTCTACAACTTTTTGGAAGTGATACGAGTAGCTGCCTGGTGCAGAAGTGTCTGCCACGATACAGTTCTTTGCCCACGAATCGCTCTTAACTCCGAGCACGCCAGTTGAACTGGTTATGAGCCAGAGGTTCTCGCCAGAGTGCATAAAATCCTTAATGTAGAAGTTGTTGTTGCCTAAATCCATCACTGTTTCCGTCCAAGCGTTGAATAGCGCATAGTTTTTCGAAGCAGGGTCGGCATAAAATTCGGCCTTCTTCGACATGGGGAAGTTAAGCTGTCCAGAGAATACCACGCCGCCATCCAGTTTGGAATAGGGGTCTACATCGCTGCCTTCTAGTTTAAGTTCGTAGCTGTACACCGTTTTGGCAGTCACCTTTTCGGGAGCTTTGATGGTGATTGTGGCCAGCGAGTCGCCTGCGGCGAAGGTCGCTTCGGCCGGCAGCTGCAATCCTGCCGGTTGCGAATAGGCGGTAATCTTCACGGCGAGGGCTGCGCCTGTGTTGTTTCTTTTAAGCGTCAGCGTGGCGGTACGATCGTTGATGTCGGCCGTGTCCATCACGCAGATGTTATTGTTGGTGGGTGCGAAGCGCACTTGTTGGCACCCACTGGGCACTTCGGGTCCAGGTGTATAGTCATCTTTATCGGAGCATGCTGCCAGCAAAGCCAGCGTTGCCAAGGCGCCCAACAGTCCGATATGCTTGAATGTTTTCATCTCAAATGTATGTTTTAAGCTTTAAACAAAATGTTAATGTTATTTATCGTGAACGCCCGTGGGGTCGGGATTGTTAACGATGTTCTCGTTATACTGCCTTTCGTAGCGGCTCAGGCAGAGGTTCATGCGAGGCGCCACGTAGCCAGACTTGGTGTTGAACTGGTAAACAACGGGGTGATTGCTGCCTGTATACTTGCGAATAACGGCCTTTTCGAGTCGTTTGTAGTCGAAATACACGATGCCTTCGCCCCAAAACTCGATACGTTTTTGACGTAATATCTCATCGTTAAAGGCATCTAGGCTAGTGGCTGTGCACGCATAAGAATTGTCGTTGTAACGATAGGTGTTCAAGAAGTTGGCCAAAGCTTGCTTTCCTGCCTCCAATCCCTCGTAATGAGCCTTGGCTTCGGCCTCTATGAGGAACATCTCTTCGGCGCGCATCAATGGTATGTCCACAGCCGCACCCACCTTGTAGTTCTGCATCTCGCCGTTGCGCGGATGGAATTTAAGGCCCGTAAGGGCAGGCAGTTTTGCCCAATCGTCGGCCTTATAGAGCGTGGTGTACTTCGAGTAAGCTGCAACTTGGCCGGCATCGGCGGGGGAAATCCATGTGTTTTTGCGCCAGTCGCCGTCTTCGATGGTTTTGTATAGGGCTGCATCTATCTCGCGGAAGGCCTTGCAATCGAAGTTGTTCACCCCGAAAGTGTTTTCGGGAGACATCTGACCGACAAAGTTTTTCCAGTTCCAATCGCTGCTTGTCGTCATGTCGTTCGTGTTGATTTGCACAGCCAACAGCCAGGCGTCGTTAACGGTGTTGAAGCCCGTGGTGCTGTTGAACCATTCGGCCTTGGTAAGTGGGCGATGGCCTTCGCTAATGGCCAAGCGTGCATATTGAGCCGCCTTTTTAAAGCAATCGTTAGCCGAAGCGATGCCCAGCTTGTCGTATTTGGCCAGAGCCTCGTCGTCTTCGTGTTTCAGTTGCTCTTGCAAATCCTTGTCGTATTTCTCGAAACGCGTGCCCAGTTGCAGCCAAAGCCGCGCCTTAATGCCGAAGATAGCGCCTTGGTCCATCATGTTGGCACCCGTTCGGCGATAGCCTTGCAGGTATTTTTCGGCCCGGTTCAGGTCGGTCATGATGAAACGATACATTGTGTAGAAGGGTGCGCGCTTGTCGTTCGTGCCCTCTTGTTGCGTGGTGTGTTCGGTTCGAATGGGCACTGTCAAGCCGTAGATTTTGTCTATTTCGGCCTTTTTATCTAGTACCTCATATCCTGTCTTCTTGTATTCGTAGGCGAAAGCCATATCGTAATAGGCAAAGGCACGATAGCCAAGGGCGTTGCCGGCGTGGGCCAGAGCCTCGGCAGATGTAGAGGCATCGATGTTTATTGCCTTCAACGTGAGGTTGGCTTTATATATAAGCTCGTAGTAAAAATACCACCAATCGGTTGCTACGTAATAGGCTGGGTCCAGTTGCGAGTCGGTGCCAAGGTCGCCATAAAGGTCGTATAGGGTGCTGAACACGGGCAGTTCGGCTCCCATGCAGTCTCTGTCCATTGCCAGTCCTGCGTATCCGTGGTGTCCGTTTCCGCTGCCCATGCGGAGCATCGCCCCGGGAATGGCCTTGCTAAGCGACGCCACCGAGTTGTCTGTGCCAGGCAATTGGTCTTGCGTAAAGCCCTGCCCAGGGTATGCTTCTTCCAAGCAAGCGGTTAGTGTTGGCACTGCAAGACACACAAGTATGATGTTTTTGATGAACCTTTTCATAGATGTTGTTCCTTTCCTTGTTGTTAGAATTTAACGGATATGCCTGCCGAGGCGGTGCGCATGGTTGGGTATACGCTGTCGTATACGTCGCCGCTGAGTGCCGTTCGGGGGTCGAATCCCTTGCGTTTGCTCCAATATGCCACGTTGTCGCACGAGAGGAAGACACGCAAACTGCTTAGTTGCAACTTCTTAATGAGCTGTGCCGGGAAGTTGTAACCCAGGCTTATCGACTTGAATGTGAGCGTGCTTGCATCTATGAGGAACCGGTCTGAGTAGGCTATCGTGTTGTTGTCGCCATACCGGAAGCGCGGAACGCTGGTGTTGGGGTTCTCTCTGGTCCAGGCTTTTAGCAGATCTTTGTGGTACGATTGCGGCGAGATGGTTGCCATTGGATTGCCCATCAGGTTCTTATATCCGTTGTCGAGTGCCTTTCCGCCGATAGAGTAGATGAAGCTAATGTTGAGGTCGAAGCCATAGGCTCGTAGCGAAGTACCGAAACCGCCGTACACGTCGGGGTGTGGATTTCCCACTAAATAATCGTCGCCCGAACTGTAATCGGTGGTCGTTTTCTGCTTGCCCGTGGCACTATCAGTGTAATACCAAGTGCCCAAGCCTTGTTCATTAACGCCAGCATACCTTTTCATGTACCATGTGTTGACGGGCAATCCCTCGCCAATGTAACGCGATCCCGAGGCATAACCGCCATGCCCTTCTTTCACTAGCGTTTTGTTCTCTGTCGGAAGATAGCTCACCTTGTTGCTGTTATGCGTGATGTTGAAGTTCATCGTCCACGTTAGGGCCTTGGTGCGGATGAGTTCGGCATCGAGGTTCACTTCGATACCGCGGTTCATCATGTCGCCAACGTTGTCGTAATAGCCACCATATCCCAACGAAGGAGGCACAGTGAACCACAGCAGCATGTCGGTGGTTTTTCGCTGATAGTATTCTATGCCGCCCGTGAGTCGGCGGTTGAAGAGTTCAAATTCAACACCTGTGTTGATGTTGGTGTTTGTTTCCCAAGTGATGTCTCGCTTGCCTTTGTTGCTGAAAGCCAACGATGCCTCGCCGTTTACCGCTCTCAAATTGTAGAAGTCTGAATAGTAGAAGTCGCCAATGGCGTCGTTTCCTTGCTGTCCAAAGCTGGCCTTTAGCTTCAGCATGTCCATGCCTTTTACCTTGAACCAGGGTTCTTTGGTAACAATCCATGCACCGCCAAACGACCAGAAGTTGCCCCAACGATGCTTAGGATGGAAGCGCGACGAACCATCGCGGCGGAACGATGCCGAGGCGAAGTACTTGCTGTCGTAGTCGTATTGGCCCCGAACAAAGATACCTTCGATGTTATACATGTCCTTATAGCTGTTGGCCGACACCAGCGTTAGCGCGCCCGATAGTTCCTTATTCATGTCGTAGGCGAAGATTTTGTTTTTCCTTCCCGTGAGCGTGGTGTTTGAATTGCGCGTATATTCGTGACCAAGGAGTGCCGAGACGGTGTGCTTGCCGAACTCCTTATTATAATTGAGCAGCTGCTGCGTGTTGAAAGCGAAGGTGCGATAGTGCGATACGCCCACCTGTCCGCCGCGCGTGCGGCCGTCTCCATAAAAGGGATTGGCGGCGTCGTTGTCGCGATTTTCGGTGTTATAGATGCTTACGTTGGCCGTAAACTTAAAGTCTTCTAGGAACGTAATGTCGGCATAGCCCTGCATTCCGTAGGCGTTGCTGCTGTTTGTCGACACATCTAGAAGGTCGGCTTGCAGTGGAGCCTCGTTCAAAAAGGTTGCTCGCGTAATGCCGTTAACCTCTCCGTTACCGTAGTCGTACATCTTTCCGCGCCGGTCGTACATAATGTTGCCTTTGCCATCGCGCAAGTAAACCGGGTAGATTGGTGGGATTTGGTGGGCCGCACCAAAGGCATTGCCCGAGGAATTCGACTCTGTATGGGCGTAACTGATGTTTCCGCCGAAGGTTAACCATTTGCGTGCTTGGTACTCCGACTTCAATCGGGCCGAGTAACGCGTGTAGTCTGAGCCATAGCATATACCATTATTCTTCATGTAGCCGATGCTGGCGTAGGTCTTGAAGATGTCTGTTCCGCCATTGATGCCGATGTTATACTCTTGGCGGAAACCCTTTCTCAGACCCTCTTTTTTCCAATCGTCGGGATAAAGCATGTACTCTTTGCCATTGTGCCGAACCACATTGCCCAATGTTGCATGTGGGTTCAGCTTACCGTTTTGGCCAATAAGGTATTCGCCCTGTGGCACACTATATAGCACACTGCCCAATCCGCCATCGCCACTTGGCTTATATATCATTTCGTTTGCTTTTAGGTGGGCCGAATAAGCGTCCATACCATCGCCATAATGAAACTTGCTATAAACGGACTTATAAAACATTTCGTAATACTCTCCTGGCGAGGAAACATAGTCGTAATCAACTTTCGCATCTTCGTTAAAGCCCCACTTCGCATCTACCGAGATAACCGCATTGCCGCGTTTGGCCGTTTTGGTGGTGATAAGGATAACGCCGTTGGCACCACGTGCGCCGTAAAGTGAGTTGGAGGCGGCATCTTTCAACACGCTGATGCTCTCAACATCGGCAGGGTTGATGTCGCTGTAATAGCCCGAATAGGGAAGTCCGTCTACAACGATGAGCGGACCATTGCCGGCATTGAGCGAACTGATACCGCGGATTTGGATGGTTGGCGATGATGACGGACCGTTTCCTTCAATCATCTGTACGCCCGACACCTTTCCGTTAAGAGCCGACAAGGGGTTGTTTACCTGTCGCTCGGCAATTTTGTCGGCATTAAGAACACCGGCCGAACCAGTGAACGCTTCGCGCTTTTGCTTACCGAAAGCCACCACGATAACGTCGTCGATTTGTTTCGCATCCGACTTCATTACGATGCGCATTTCGGGCTTAATGGCTGCCGTTACTGTGTTCATGCCAATGTACGAAACGATTAACTCGCGTGCCGTTCGTGGTACGTTGTCAAGCGTAAACTTTCCATCGAGGTTGGTGGCCGCGCCCAGCGTTGTGTCTTTAACCTTTACCGAGGCTCCGATAATGGGTTCGCCAGACTCGTCTACCACCGTTCCACTGACTTTCATTGTCTGCGCTGCGGCGAAGAAAGCCACAAGGCACAGAATCATTAATGTTGCAGTTCTTCTCATCATAGAGCAAAGTCAATTGTTAATAGTATGTTTTTTGTTAGGTTTTGAAAGGCTCGTTCTTAAAACTCCCTATGGTAAAGGACGCTTTGTAACCATAGTCCTTCAATGTCTTCTTGTTCTTTGTAACACTTCTTTTGCAGCCTTTTTCAACAGCGTGGCCTCACTGTCGTTCTTACGAAGCATACAAAATAATGTCGTGATAAAACTTAAAATACATTGTTAGGTTATTTCCAAAACTTGCCAAGAGTTATAATCCTCATTTCATTCTCTGGGTGGCAAATGTAAGTAAATTCCGTTAATGGCGCAAAGATTTGATGAAAAAAAATGCTTATCCGTTGAAAATTCTTGTCTCTACAATAAGCGCGCAGATTTTAAGAAGTTTCTTTGTTCCAACCTCTTGCAAAGCTGTTAAGGCACACAACACGAACATTGCTTCCCCATGACAAACAGGCCAGCAAGGCATAAAAACAGAACAACAACATAAAAGGTGAGAAGAAAAAGACACATACAACACAGAACAAACGCCAACAACCTGTTAGAACGGTTTCAAACAGCAGGAGAACAATAGAGAAACAAAACATACAGCATAATGGGAGCAGCTGCTAGCCGTAGAATATAGCCGCAAAAACAAAAGTGCAACTTTTTATCCGTCAGATAATACTATGTACGCACACGCTCGCGAGGAACAAAATTACCTACATCTGCCTAACCAAACGTGCCCATGATAAGTGCAGTTTCGCCCAGCCCCCAAACTTAACTTTGTTATTTTTAGGACTTATATTTCACCAACAACACCCAACGCACCAAGCATTCTAGCGAATACAAAGGCCTACAATAAAGCCATTAGCCACAATTTAGAGTCTTACACGCGCCTTTTATATTAGCCGTTTTGAGCCCTCTTCCCGCATTTAGCACCAAATAGTTTTTTGTCTAGACGGCCAATTATCCACGCTTTTTCCAACTTCATTTATCTCTATTTTGCTGACAAAAGGCCATCGCAGAAAGCATTCGCTACGCATATCCCCACGCTACTTTTTATCCCAAATCGGTTGTTAGAGCCTGTGCAGATTTTGTTTGATAGTTGAGCATATTGCCTGCCTTACTCGTGAAGACGTAGCGGGCTACGTCGAGAGAATAAGACAGGCAAGATGCCGACAAGGAAACGAAAGATGAACAGGAAGCGATGGAAACAACCTAAAATAATAGGTAAGCGATATAACGACCGATTGGGGTGTATTATTGCTGCACGCTAAACTTCAAGCCGGCACGATTTCCCTATCCGCAGTGCCTGCTCCCTCCCCAAAAGGTTTGCGCGCCACTTTGCCAGCGACAGGTTGCGCACATCCCCACTTTGTATAATTTTTGGCACAACTTTTAACACAAGGAATGGCTTTTTCGCTCCCAATCGCCCACCTTGCCCAAAAAAATCGATTCTCGCGAAAGTTGGTTTTGATGCAAAAAGGGAGTAGTAGGTGGATGCGGAAAAATGAATTTTTATTTAACAGAAACACCTGTTGCACCAGTTTTGGGGCTATTTGCAGCTAATTACACTGCGTTTTGGTGCTAATTGCACTGCGTTTTGATGCTAAATGCACTGCGTTTTGGTGCTAAATGCACTGCGTTTTGGTGCTAAATGCAGGGCGTTTTGGTGCTAAATGCAGGGTGTTTTGGTGCTAAATGCAGGGCGAAAGAGCATAAAAATGCACTACAATGGTATAAATACAACCCTTGCGAGTTATGAAAAACAGGGTTCAAAAGGGCAAAATAGCCGCTAGAAAGTGGGATTTTAGGGGCTAAAAGCGAGTAATTGGACCTGAAGAATTACGATTCTGCAACCAATCTAGAAAGGCTAAATGGTGCAAAATGCAGGTTTTTTCTCAAAAAAGGACACGATAGAAGATGTGAAAAGCAAGAAACAGTAGTAAATTACCTACTTTTGAGCCTTTATTTTCGCTAGAACGAAGTAAGAATAAGAACGGTATTGTAAAAATAAAGATAACGATTTAAGTTTTTGAGTTGGTGAGTTTGTCGGTTGACGGGTTGACAAGTTAACGAGTTGACAAGCTGACGGGCTGACGAAATGATGAAATGCCGAGTTGAGGAGTTGAGGAGTTGAAGAGTTGGCAAGTTTACAAGGTGGTGAGTTAACAAGATGGCGAACTAAAGAGCATTAGGTATAGGAGCAAGCGAGGACTGTTAGTATCTGCACTTGCTGGTTAAGCTATACCGCCTAGTTTACCTGGGTTACCAGTTATACGCCACTTACTTGTTACACGTGATTTACTTGTTACACGTGATTTACTTACTATGCGTGGTTTACTTGCTATGCGTGGCCTTCTTGTTGTATTTGGCTTAACGGCCTTTACTGCCTTAACCCAAAAGGGGCGCACCACAAATATGGCACGCCCCATGAAAGCATCGGTGTAAGTAACACGATGTTGCGCCTAGCACATCTGGCCAGGACGAACACCCCATGCAAACACGGTTGTAGATGTTAAGCCATTGACCTTAGCCTTACGAAATACGTAATATCGGCGACCTTATTCGGTAAATCCACTTCGCCGAGTGCCCGTTACACGATAGGTTTTGCCTGGGTAACTGCTCAGTTGCACGTTAAACACGATGCTGTCTGTAGGCATGTTGTGCTGGTTGTGCCCCTGCCCTTCCAGCACCTTTCCGTCGGTAATGCTCACTGTTGCCCCAGCATCATCGCTGTTGTAAACGGCTTTCACGTTTTGACAAGCAAAGGTGCGCGCGCCATAATTTACGGGCGTAACAAGCAACAGGCTCCACTTCTTACCAACACTGACGTTCACCCACATCCTGTCGGCCGTGTTTTCTACCGTGTTATATGTTTGCAGGTTATAAGTGCTGCCGCCAAAAACGTTTGGCGTAAGCGTTCCGTCGGCGTTCACTTCGTGCACACGCACGTCCCAAAAGCCCGCCATCTGCTCCACTTCCGTTCCGCCCGGTTTCTCGTTTGTTTCCACATCGCAAGCCGAAAGGCCCATCAGGGCAAACGCTGCTGCGGCTATATGTATGATGTATTTCTTCATAATCGTTGCTTTTTATCTGTTCAACACAATGTTGTAGGTGTCGCCCTTATAGGTAACCGTCCATGTAAACACCCCTTTCTTGGCGTTAAAGGTGGCATTCGAGAAAGCCTCTAACTGCACGGCTTTTCCGTTCGCCTTAACCGAATAGGGCTTAAAGGTGCCGTCTTCGGCCATGAGCAGCAGTGCCTGTATGGTTACGGCATCGTCTGTTGGCTGGTTTGCAGCTTTCATCGCAGCGTAATATCCACCCAGAAGATCGTCCACACTAACCAGTCCGCTGGCCAGTTGCGTAACGTTTACAAAGCTCTTGGTGTAGGCTTGCTCCACACCATTGGCATCCACACGCTTTGTGCCGGTAGCGGTTAAGAAGGTTCCAGCGGCCTTATACTTCACCTTGGGGTTGCAAACGGCCACCACTCGCTCTGCATCATAGGTGTGGCCATCGGGCGTTGTGCAAGAGTAGTAAATGGGATACAACCCTGGCGCGTTGGTGTCTACGGCATCCAGCCCGTCCACTTCTATCTTGTCGGTATAGTCTTTTCCCATATAAGTGGCGGTGCAACCGGGGTCGTTGTACGTTGCTCCCACTGCCACTTCAATCATGGCATCGCCTGCCCTGTCCATCAAGACGATGGGTGTAACCTTCGAGTCGGTAAAACTTTCATCGCCACATGCGCTCAACCCCACTACGAGTGCCAGCGCGGGCAACAGGTTGATGATATATTTGTTCATTGTTTTGCAATTTATACGTTATATAATAAGGTGTTTAGCTTCATCCAAAGCCCTCGCCCTCTGCGCAGAGAGTGAGGGGCTGGGACAAAGGCCTCATATCATTTAACATCCCAGAAAACAGGGTCGCTCAGTTTCTTTTCAGGTGGCGTTTGCGTTGGGTTAAGCCTTCGGGCGTGGTTAGGATAAGGCACGCGCTTGGCCAAACCGCCCACTTGAATGTGGTTAACGGCCGGCACAATGAGGTTGCCGGGGGTGTAGGCTTCGCCCTCAAACACCTGTTTGGCGGTAAACTTACTGGTTTGCGGCACGTTGGTGCGCCTTATTTCAGACCATGCTTCCATGTGGTTGCGCATAAAGAATGCGGCCCACTTTTGCATATATATAAGTTGCAGCTGCTCTTCAACGCTCTTTCCGTCGAACTTCACTTTGTCGTTCGCCAAGAAAGCAGCTGCCTTTTCTTTTGTCAAGTTTCGCGATTCGAAGTCTGCCTTCACCGCTTCCTCATAGCATGTTTTGGCTTTGGCTGCATCGTTGTTAAACCTCAGCTGCACTTCGGCCAACAAAAATTGCAGTTCGCTTTGGGTAAAGGCAAAGATGGGTTGCGCCTTCATAACTTGAATTTTGATGGCGCTGACGTGTTTATTTTTCCAATCTTGGTTGTTTCTCCATTCTTTCATCGTAGTTTTTGCGCCAGGCAATTGGCCTACATAGCTACCTGTCGCAGCGGTTACGTTTATGGCATAGCCAATGCGCGGGTCGTCGGTATCGCTGTAATACTCCACCAAAGGATAAGCCGCTACATAGTTGTTGGTGCCCAATGCAAATATGGAGCCGTACCAAGGGTTATACTGGTTTTGTACGGGCGAATACACATCGTAGGCCACGTTGCCCTTGAAGAAAGCGTTGGCAGCCACCAAGTCTTTCGTCTTTTGCGTATAGTTGGGCACATCTACCCCTCCATCTATGAAGCGCATGTAGATGCGCAGGCGCAAAGCATTGGCAAATCCTTTCCACTGGCTTAACTTCTTATTCATCATTGGGTCGTCTACCGTCATGCTTTCACCGCCGATGTTAGCCTCAGCCTTGTCCAGTTCGTCTAGCACACCCAAGAGAACCGTCTTGCCATCTTCCCATTTAGGCGTTGGGTTAGCCTTGCCTTTCAGCGTTTCAGAGTAAGGCGCATCGCTCATGTTGTCGACAAGCAGCTGGTATGCCCATACCCTTAGCACCGTGCAAGCATAGTGGTCGGCCTTGTTGGGGCTCTTCGCCATCACCTCTTGCAAGTCTTTCAGTGCGCCGGCATAAAGCGTTTGGTAACACCGGTCGAAGAGATTGCTACCTTCATCAAGGTGCAATTCGGCCAAGTTGTTGTATTGGTTCTGTTCGGGGCGCTGCTCGAAGTACTGCGAGAAGAAGCCCGCGTAGGTGAACATCTGGTCGCCCAAGGCATCGGCGATAGCGTTCTCGGCAGACGGGAACAACTTCTCAGGCGTTACCTGTGCCTCCGACGGGTAGTTGGGATCGTCGTTTATGTCGAGGTTGCAGCCGCTTAACACCATCGTTGCGAGGGCTGCCAGTATTGTTATCTTTTTCATCATGCTGCGGGTTTAGAATTTAACGGAAACGTTGAAGCCGAACTTTCGCGAGCTTGGATTGGCCGACCACTCGCCGAAGTTGCCTCGCAAGTCGTTGCCGAATGATGTTAGTTCAGGATCTACAAAGGTATTCTCTGCCGGTGTCCAGAGGAAGAGGTTGTTTCCAAATGCCGACAGGCGCACATCGGTGAGGAAGGTGTTGGCCAGCCACTTCTTGGGCAAAGCCCAACTAAGGGTTATTGCGCGCAGCTTAATATACGACTTGTCGATGAGGTCGCCCGCCCCCAATTCCAATCCGCCATCATTCCAGAACTTATAAATGCTCGTGGCATTGAGCGGCGTGGTGTTGTCAACATACACGGGTTTGCCTTGCGCATCGGTTCCGTTCTGCACCACAGTGTTGGGTATAATCCACGGGTTGCGGCTGTTGTAAGCCGTCTGCATGGCGTTTCCTGTAAAGTGAGTTATCCTCTTGGTGCGCGAGAACATCTTTCCACCTTGGCGAATGTCCACGTCTACCGAAAGGCTAACGCCCTTATAAGTAAAGGTGTTGTTGATGCCCATGGTGTATTTGTAGTTCATGCTGCCCACTATTTGCTGCTTGGGATCGCGGACGGGCAGGCCTTGGTTGTCTACCACGACCTTCCCCGTTGCGGGGTCGCGCAGCGGCACGTAAGCCTTAAACACGCCAAGTTCTTCTCCCACTTTGGCGTAAAGGCCCGTTCCGCCAGTCAATCCGTAGATAGACGACTCGCCGCCTAGCTCTTCGGGCAGGCTGATTACCTTGCTCCAGTTCTTGGTAAAGTTCCAAGTAACGTCCCAAGCAAAGTCTTTCAGCTTCACCGGCGTACCGCTAACTACCAACTCAACGCCGCGGTTGCGTATCTCGCCAAGGTTCATGTTCTGGTAAAGATAGCCCGAAGCGGCATCCATGTCGAGGCTAAATATCTGGTGGTCGCTGGTTCGGTTGTAGAACGATGCGTCGAAACTGAGCCTGTTGCCAAGGAAAGCCATGTTAAGTCCCACTTCAAATTCGGTGGTCATCTCAGGACTTAGCGTGCTGCCACCAAGCGTATTGCCCACGGTATAGGCATTCCAGTTGCCATTGGTGAAGGGGAACTTGCTTGTTCCCCATCCGCTACTGCTGGCCGAACCTTGCGGATAAACGGTCTTTACCATGTAAGGCAGGGCGTCGTTGCCCGTCTTTCCCCATGCTGCACGCAGCTTGGCGTAGTTAACTGTCTTCTTAACGTTCTCTGGAAGCATCTCCGAGAGTATCCAACTAGCCGTTGCGCCAGGGTAAAAATACGAGCGGCTGCCGCGCGGAAGCGTTGACGACCAGTCGTTACGGGCCGTAAGGGTGAGGTAAACCATGTTTTTAAACGCCACTTCGGCCTGTCCTAGCACGCCCATCAGTCGCTGGGTGCGCTGGTAACTGTCTATCGTTGGCTTATCAGCCGTATTTGTCAGGTTGTACCATGTGGGTATAGTGAGGTTCGTTACCTCCGCACTCTGGTAGCTATACTTGCGTTCGTTGCCGTTAAATCCCACCAAAGCGTTGATGTGCCAGCTGTCGGAGAGGTCCTTATCGAACATAACCAAGAGGTCTTGGTTTATCTCGCGGCGGCGTGTTGTTTGCTCGCTCACGCGCCCGGTGAGGCTACTTAGGGCTGCATCCCAGTTAGGCGTACCCTTAAACAGCACCGACATGTTGGGTTCGCCCATATCGTGGTGCTCGGTACTGGTGTCTAGTCCGAAACGATAGGTGAGCTTAAAGTATTTCAAGAAGTCGTAATCCAGTTGCAGCTTGCCATAGAAGCGTTCGCTTTCAAACTCGTTCTTAAAGTTGTTGAGCACGTAATAGGGGTTGGTTACGCCGTAGGGCGTGTAGTAATAACCAGGTGTATTGAAGGGGTTGCTAAGGTCTTTCAGCTCAACGATGCTGATGTCGCGCGGCGTTTGCATCACGTTGTTGTACATCGAGCTCGACTTCTGACCCGTAGACACGAAGTTGTTGCGCTGATAAGCATAGTTAAGCGATGTGCTGAACGTGAGATTGTTCACCTTATGACTAGCCCTAGCCGAGAACGTGTACTTATTATAGCTGTCGGCATTGGTGGGTATGATACCGTCTTGGCTTATCTGCGACAGGCTGAGGAAGAAGTTGCTCACGTCTGTTGCACCGTTGAGCGACACGCTGTTGCTATATCTATAGCCCGTGTCGAAGAAGTCGCGCACATTGTTTTTTATTGGCACATAGCTCTTAAAGTTCTGTGTGCCTTGGTAAACGTTACCGTAGCGCAACCACGAACCATCAAAGCGCGGTCCCCACGAGCCGTTCTCGTTGTCGGTCTTGTCGCCATACCAACCCATACCAAAGTCGTTTTGCATCTGCGGCAGGCGCAACAGCGTTTCCCACTGCATGCCGCCGTTATACTCTATACCCAGTCCCCTTTGGGCTTTCTTGCCCGTCTTGGTGGTGATAAGTATAACGCCGTTTGCTGCTCGGCTGCCATAAAGAGCCGTTGCGGCTGCTCCTTTAAGAATGGTCATGCTCTCCACGTCGTTGGGATTCACGGAACTTGCGCCGTTACCAAAGTCGTAACCGCGGTTCAATCCGTTGCTACTCACCACCGCATCGTTGGTCAATGGCACGCCATCGATAACATATAGCGGCTGGTTGGTGCTACCCAACGAGCTGATACCACGCACAATAACCGACTTAGACGAGCCAGGGTCTGACGAAGAACTAGATATTTGCACACCCGCCACCTTACCTGCAAGGCTCGACATGATGTCGTTTGTGCGCGCTGCGGCAATCTCGTCGCCTTTAACAGCCGTGGCCGAAAAGCCCAATGCCTTGGCCGAACGCTTAATGCCCATCGCCGTAACCACCACTTCGCCCAGCGTTGTGTTCAGCGGTTCCAGCACAACGCGCATGTTATCCTTTGCTGTTACGTCCACAGCTTTCATTCCTGCCGAAGATATATGCAGCTTAGCACGTTCGGGTACGGTAAGCGTAAACTGTCCTTCGAGATTGGTAACCGTTCCCTGGCCTGTGCCAGTAACAACGACAGAGGCGCCAATCACTGGCTGTCCGTCTTCCGAACTGATTACTGTTCCTGAGATTTTCATTTGAGCCAAGGCCGCTCCTATACACAAGAAGAGGCTGGCCAATAGCATAGTAAACCTTTTTCCCATAAATTTTCTCTCATTAGTTATTATTAAAAACAACACTTTATGGTTGCATGTTGATTATTCAGCGTAGAAGGATGGCCAAATGCCTTATGTTCTAATTACAAGCGTTTAATGAATATTGCAAAGCTATGGAAAATTTAAACATCTACCAAATATTTTGCAATCAAAATGATATTTTTGCCTATTATCAGGTAAAAAACGAATAAAAATATAACCAAAATGCAATGTTTTCGCACACACTTGCTTTCTTTTTGCAATTTAAAATATTTTCATTTCTTTCTGTTTTTACGTTTTATTTGTCGTTCATTTTATCGTGTTTACTCACCATTTTCAGAACAACGCGCAACTTCTCCCTAAATGTTTTGGGCGTTCGGGTCTATTACTTTAATTTTGTATGGCCGCTAACGGCAAAGCAAACGGCAAGTGTTGCGCCTTCCAGGCACACCCCACAAACATAAAGACAGAACAATATGGACAACAAGATACCGCAAGAGTGGAACGACATCCTACTGAAAGACGTTAACTTCATCGACCTGATGAAGCACCGTATATATAATGTGCTCATCGTGGCCAACCCCTACGATGCCTTCATGTTGGAAGACGATGGGCGCATCGACGAGAAGATGTACAACGAATACGTTGAACTAGGACTGCGCTATCCGCCCACATTCAAGCAGGTAAGCACCGTTGAAGAGGCCGAAGAGGTGATGCAGGGCGTTAGCGTAGACCTCATCATCTGCATGCCCGGCAATGCCGACAACGATGCTTTCGCCGTGGCGCATGCCGTAAAAGAACGTTTCCCACTGGTGCCTTGTGTGGTGCTTACGCCGTTTTCGCACGGCATAACGCGCCGAATGCAAGACGAAGACCTCAGCATCTTCGACTATGTTTTTTGCTGGTTGGGCAACACCAACCTCATCCTCTCCATCATCAAGCTTATCGAAGACAAGATGAACGTGGAACACGACACCAAGGAAGGCGGCGTGCAGATGATTTTGCTGGTAGAAGACAGCATACGCTTCTACTCCTCCATCCTCCCCAACCTGTACAGCTACATCCTCGTTCACAGCAAGCGCATATCCACCGAGGCCCTTAACAGCCAGGCTGCCGCCTTGCGAATGCGGGGCCGGCCCAAAGTGGTTCTCGCACGAACATACGAAGAGGCGATGGAATACTACGACAAATACGCCGACAACATCTTGGGCGTCATCAGCGACGTACGCTTTCCCAAAGACGGCGTAAAGGACCCCGAGGCGGGCATCAAGCTGTTGCGCGAGATACGCCGCCGCGACGAGTTTGTGCCGCTCATCCTGGAAAGCTCCGAAACAAACAACCGCGAAAAGGCCGAGAAAGAGGGATTTCGCTTTGTAGACAAGAACTCGAAGAAGATGAACATCGACCTGCGCCACCTCATGGAAGAGCACATGGGCTTTGGCGATTTCATCTTCCGCGACCCCAAAACGCGCAAGGAGGTGGCACGCATCGCCTCGCTTAAACAGCTGCAAGACAACATTTTCAACATCCCCTACGACTCGATGCTCTTCCACATCAGCCGCAACCACGTTAGCCGTTGGCTTTCGGCCCGAGCCATTTTCCCTGTTTCGGCCTTCCTCAAAGGCGTTACGTGGCACAAATTAAAGGATGTGGATGCGCACCGACAAATTATCTTCGAGGCCATTGTGCGCTACCGCAACATGAAAAACATCGGTGTTGTGGCCGTGTTCGACCGCATGAAGTTCGACCGCTATGCCCACTTCGCTCGCATCGGCGACGGCTCGTTGGGTGGAAAAGGCCGCGGACTGGCCTTTCTCGACAATATCATCAAGCGGCATCCAGAGTTTAACAGCTTTCTCGGCGTAAAGGTGCACATCCCTAAAACGGTTGTGCTTTGTACCGATTTCTTCGACCAATTCATGGAGCAGAACAACCTTTACCAAATTGCGCTGAGCGATGCAACCGACGACGAGATACTTCGCCACTTCCTTGCAGCAAAGCTACCCGAAAGTCTTAAAGCCGACTTCACCACCTTTTTCGATGCCACGCGTTGCCCCATTGCCGTGCGTTCTAGCTCGCTGCTCGAAGATGCGCACTACCAACCCTTCGCTGGAATATACAGCACATACATGATTCCTTACGTGGAAGATGCCGAAATGATGCTCCACATGCTTGCCGCGGCCATCAAAGGCGTGTACGCATCGGTGTTCTATAAAGACTCAAAGGCCTACATGTCGGCCACAAGCAACGTTATCGACCAAGAGAAAATGGCCGTCATCTTGCAGGCCGTGGTGGGTAAAGACTATGGCGGGCGATTTTATCCCAACATCAGCGGCGTGCTGCGCTCCATCAATTACTATCCCGTTGGCGACGAACAAGCCGAAGACGGCATTGCCAACTTGGCCCTGGGGCTGGGCAAATACATCGTGGATGGCGGTCAGACCCTGCGCGTTAGTCCCTATCACCCCAACCAAGTGCTGCAAACAAGCGAGATGAAAATTGCTCTGCGCGACACGCAAGCGCAATTCTACGCCCTCGACACCACACATATCAACACCGATTTTGCCGTAGACGACGGCTTTAACATCCTGAAACTGGGCGTAAAGGAGGCCGAGGCCGACCAGTCGCTGCACTTCATCGCCTCTACATACGATGCTAACGACAACATCATCCGCGAGGGTCTTTACGATGGTGGGCGCAAGCTCATCACCTTTGGCGGCGTGCTTAGACACGATGCTTTCCCCCTACCGCAAATCATGCAAATGGCCATGCGCTATGGCGAGGATGCCACGAAACGCCCTGTGGAAATTGAGTTTGCCTGTAACATCAACGCCGACCGTACGGGCGAGTTCAACCTTTTGCAAATACGCCCCATCGTAGATGCCAAACAAATGCTAGACGAGGACCTGACGGCCATACCCGACAAACAGTGCCTGCTGCGTTCGCACAACACCTTGGGGCATGGCGTTACCGACGACGTTACCGATGTGGTGTACGTTAAGTACGGCGACAATTTCTCGGCTGCCGACAACTATCGCGTGGCCGAAGACGTGGAACGCATCAACAGTAGCTTTCTGGGCACCGACCGAAACTACATTCTTGTGGGGCCTGGCCGTTGGGGTTCGAGCGATTTTTGGTTGGGCGTTCCCGTTAAATGGCCGCATATCAGTGCGGCGCGCGTCATCGTTGAGGTGGCATTAAACAACTACCGCATAGACCCAAGCCAAGGAACGCACTTCTTTCAAAACCTCACTAGCTTTGGTGTGGGCTACTTTACGATAGACACGAACATCCCCGATGGCCTCTTCCGGAAGGATATTCTCGATGCCATGCCTGCCATCGAAGAGACACAATACGTGCGACATGTGCGCTTTAACCAGCCTTTGCGCATACTGATGGATGGAATGAAGGGAGAAGGAGTGGTTGCTTTTGGGAAGGAGTAAGGAGGGAAAGTAGTAAGTAGAAAGGAGAAAAAGTAGAAAGGAGAAAGGGGAAAGGAGGGAAGTTAACAAGCACGCAAGGCTGTTGGGCTAAACTTACTAGTTTAACTAGGCTAGCTAGATTAACTAGAAGTACTAGATTTACTAGGATTGCTAGATTAACTAGATTGGCTAGAAGCACTAGAAATACTAGGTTAACTAGAACAACTAGGTTAACTAGAAGTATTAAATTAGCTAGAAGCACTAGATTAACTAGATTAGCTAGAAGCACTAGAAATACTAGGTTAACTAGAATAACTAGATTAACTAGAATTACCAAATCAACTAGAAGCACTAGAACAACTAGGTTAACAAGAAGTACTAGCCCATCTAAACCAATTAGGCCTACCACCCTCAAAAATCTACCACATTCTTTACAAACCACCCCTTCTTCCCCACCCCATTCTAGCGAAAAACAAGGCTAAAAAGCGGTCAATTTGTCGCATTTTTCTCATTTCGCGCTCTCGTTTCACCCAAAATTTAAGCGCATTTGTTGCATTTAGCACCATTTTGCCTTTCTAGTTTGGATGCCGGCTCGTAATTTTCCAAGCCAAATTACGCACTTTTTACCCCTAAAACCCCACTTTTTGATGGCCATTTTGCCCTTTTTAGCCATGTATTTAAAGGTTCGAGAAGGTTGTATTTATTCCATTGCAGCGTATTTTTATGCTTTTTGGCTCGCATTTAGCACCATTTTGCCTTGCGTTTTGCACCATTTTACCCTGTGTTTTGCACCAAAACGCACTGCATTTAGCACCAAAACGCACTGCGTTTAGCGGCATATTGCACTACGTTTAGCACCAAATTGCACTGCATTTAGCAGCAAATAACCCCAAAAATGGTGCAAATGGCGTTTTTATTAAATAAATATTCATTCCGCCGCATTCACGGTCTGCTCCCTTTTTACATTAAAACAAACCTCCGCGAGAATCGATTATTTGCGCCTTGGTGGGCGATTGGTGAAAAAAATCGCAGCCATAATGTTAAAAAATTTGCTGAAAAGTGGACAAAAGAGGATGGGTTGACGAGATCGTTAGTTAGCGAGTGAACCAGTTGATAAGTTGACGAGTTAACTAGTTAACCCGTTGACGAGAGTTTGAGAAGTGGACGAGTGGTTAGGGAGTTGACGAGTTAACCAGTTACCGAGTAGACAAGCTAACCAGTAACAAGCACTCAATGCACAAGGCATATCACTCCCCTCTCCCCTTGGAGAGGGGCTGGGGGTGAGGCCGGTAGGGGCTTTGGGTGAGGCAGGTAGCGGTTGAGGTGAGGCAGGTAGTGCTGTGTTTGAGGTCTTTTTTGACCGTTTTCACCTCTCCCTCTTTCAATGCCCACATTATCCCGTATGAAAATTAACACATCAAAAGCGTAACTTTTTGAGCGTTATATTTGGTGTGTTTCTTTTTATTTTATATATTTGCAATATCTTGCCACCCTATGTATAGGCGTTTATTCACATTAATAATCAAATCATTATGAGCGTATGACATGACCATTCTAACAGACGATGAACTTTAAAACATTTATGGAGGAAGTTTATTTGGCACTATTTTATTAAGTGGCTGATGGCTCATTTCTTCCATAAGAAAACAGACGAGCATAGCAATGAATCACTCAACACGCATGGATATAACGGCACGCACTTTGTCGGTACAAAGTTTGATAGATAAACTAAAACGCACGAGGGTCCTTTTCCTTTGGGCTGCAATTACTATTCCTACCACATCTTTTGCACAGAAGAAGGTGGTAGAGAATGTTGCCAAAAGGGATTCGGTATGTCGGAAAGAGCAGAAAGCCCTTTCCGACTCAACAGCACTTCATCTTTACTTACGCTTTCAAGGATTCTCGCCTCTTATTCTTAAACGCAAAGAGCAGGAGAAACGTTTCAACCCCAAAGCGTTAAGTTGGCCAAAATTCGACCCAGACAAAGAGAAATTCAACAACTTGCAACTTATAAACATTCTAGGCGAACACTTGTTAAGATGAAGAAGGTGCTATTCTCAGTTTTAAGTATGCTGTTTTTCTGCCTGTGTACTTATGGACAGGCCGAGCTGAAAGAGAAAGACAGCTTACTATACACATCAGTAGAAGTGTATAGCCATAAGATGCAAACTGTGGCCGCGCTAGTAGACACAGGATGCAGCTTATGTGTAGTAGATTCCGCTTTTGCAAAAGACTCATTGGGAATAGCTACGCCCGACAAACTAAAACTAATGGTAAACTCACGCGACAACCGAATGCCCACTTGCGTTGTCGATTCCGTTCGTTTTTGCGGTAAAACCTATCGTCAGGTGCTTTGCATCATCATCAACCTAAAAGGCAAATTCCAAAGGTTTGCGCCTGATTTCATTCTTGGGGCAGATATTCTGAAAGATAGGCCATTACGTTTTGACTATGAAACAAGGACTATCTCTCCCTATCTAGGTAATAATAATGGAGGGATAGTGCTTAAATGGAAAGATAGCCACAAGTTCACTGATATTCCTATGAACTTTATTGTGTTTGAAACACGCATACAGGGGCAACCTGTTCGCCTAGTTTTCGACACAGGCAGTAGGAACAACAAACTTCCTAACGACATTCGCATTGCACCAACAGGAACAATACAGAAAGAAACGGCGAATGTAAGTCAACAACTTACCATCAAACAGGTTCGCCAATATAAGGGGGTTACCTTTGGTTTAGGCAAACAAACTATCGCTCTCGACTTTATTGAGGGCGAAGACAAATATGGTTTGCTCAGCTTGAATTTCTTAAAAGGTCACTCGTTTATCCTAAACTATAAAGAGAAGAAACTCGAAATACTCGCACCTAGTTTGTAGGGATGTGCTAAAAAAGTCAGACTAAGGTTCAATCGCTATTGCTTGTACCCCTCTTTATTGTAACAAGTTGGCGAGTTAGTTAGTTGAAGAGTTAACAGGTTGACGAGGTGACGAAGTGACAAGTTAACGAGGTTACGGGTTGATAGGCTTAGCATCTTTTCCCCTTTAAAGGGGCGCACCATCTTCTCACCTATTGTTATATGCCCAATTTTGAAAATAAAGTGATTTAACCTTTGTTGTTTGCAATAAAAAGCCTAATTTTGCATTATAGATATTTCATATCTAACGTTTGCAACAATCATTTACAGATATAATTATGGGAGATCTTTTAGATAGCCTTAAAGATTATTTCGATAAAACACCGCAAGATGTTCTTGAGAAAGACTTTAAAGAGCTAGAATACCTTAACGAGATCGGCCCTGATGCCATCGCCTATGTCGAATATGTAAAAGGAAATTTCGACATAGAGATGCCGTATCCTCATCTCTTGGTAGAAAGTTAACGCTGAGAAAAACTGAAAAGGTTCAGGTTTGTTTTTTCGATAAAACATTACTAAACCAACCATTCCGCATCAAATATAAAGTGTAGCGTGTGAGGAACGAAACGATTTAGACTTTCCTACTACTGCTCATTTACTAGTATCTTCTGCAACATTAAAAGGCATACGGCGCACCATTTTTAAACGAACAGATGTGTTATCGCTATTTTGTACTCCTTGTTGATGGGATATACCAAACACCCAAACTTAGAAACTCACAAAGCATACCACTCCCCTCTCCCCTTGGAGAGGGGCTGGGGGTGAGGCCGGTATGGGCTGGGGGTGAGGCTTTTTTTCCTTTACTCCGGCATCATCACCACTTCAACCCTATTTCCTTGTGCCATTAATTGGTGTGCAACAAACTGTTGCAGGCGTTGGGGCGTGATGTTTTGCAGCTCGGTTAGGTAGTTCGTGTGGATGTCGATGCCCTGTTGCGCCCATGTTTGCACGGCTCGTAGCCACGTGCTGTTTTGCTTTGTGCGTTCTTCAAAGCGTTTGGCGAGGTGGCGTTTCACGTTTTCGAGCGACGTGGGGTCAATGTTATGAGCCATGTTTTCGGCCTCGGCGCGCATTGCTTTGAGGGTGCTGTCAACCAATTCTGGTTTCATTGGGCAGATGCCATACAGCTTTAAGTAGGTGGTGTTCACATCGGTGGCGAGGGTACAAGAGGCATCGGTGCTGTAAGCTGCGCCCATTTCTTCGCGTATTCGCTGCGTGTATCGCATGCCAAGCAGCTGACCTACGGCCTCGGCCATCACGATATTGCCTAGCGTATAGGGCGTACCTTTGGCCCACCACACGATGTAGGCGTTGGCTTTGGGCGTGGTCATGGCGTGGCGGAAGTGGTTACAAACAATGCCGGGGGCATAGGTTTGCACACTGCGCAGCGTGCCAACGAGGGATGTTTCGTTGTTGGGTGCGGTGGTAGTGGTGGGCGCGGTGGAGCTTTGCGCAGCCTGATGGTGGGGCGAAGGATGGTTGATGGGGGCGGGTTGACCTGAAACGGACAAGGGTTTGCTGGCAGGCAACGAGCCGATGTAACGGCAAACGAGGGCGAGAAGACTGTCGCGTTGGAAGTTGCCAACGAAAACAAAGGTGAAGTTTGCGGCATTGGCCATGCCTTGGCGCGCCAAGGTGAGAATGCGATTGGGGTCTACATGGTCGAGATCGGCCAACGTGTTGTTGGCAAAACGTGGGTTGTGGGCGTGCAAGGTGGCCGTAAGCGAATCGCTAAGGGCCATTTCGGGTAGGCCTGACACTTGGCTAAGGCGCGCCCTGCTGTTGGTCATGATGTTGTCAAAGGCCTCTTGGTCGGGGCGCAAGGCGGTGAAATACAGGTAAGTTTGCTGCAAAAGGCATTCGGCATCGCGTGGCGCAGCGCTACCGTTAAGGCTTAGCCAATAGGTGTCGAGCGAGAGATTGGCGTTGGCCGTTTGCCCCGTTAGCACCTTGGTGAGCTGTTGTGATGAGAAATCGCCTAGTCCGCTACTACCCACAATGCGGTTGAAGAAACGCGCATTGGCGAAGTCGGCCTGTCCCAAACGTGATGAACCGCCGGGCGCAAAGGCCGTCATCAGCAGCTCGTCTTTGCTCGTAGAGGTGGGTTTGAGCAGCACCGTCACCCCGTTAGATAGTTCTATGCGCTCGATACCCAAAGCGGATTCGTGGCGTTGGCTAACGATGTGGCCTGCCTTGGGCAATATGGGGAGCAGCGGTTGGTTGGGGGTGTTGTCGTCGTAAGGGGCGATGTTGGCCGTGGCAGGCTGCAAAACGGCCTGCAAAAGCTCTTCTTTGGTGGGCATGTTTGCACCCTCTCGTTGGGGGGTAAGACTAAGAACAACGAGGTTTCGACCGTTAGTGGGGAGCATCTTGCGCAGCCATTGTTGCACATCGGCAGGCGTAATGGCATCGACAATGCTTGTTCGCAACTTCCGAAGAGCACCGGGCGAGGGCATGGGTTCGCCGCTTAGGGTGTGTTCCACCAGTTGGTTGCCCAAATAATTATTACCCACTTCGTTGCGCGCGGCATACTGTCGTTCGATGATATTGCGCTCTTCGGCTTTGGCACGAGCCAGTTCGGCGGCCGAAAACCCATGTTTGGCAGCGCGCCATAGCTCGGTCATCACGGTTTGTGTGGCGGCTTGCGCCTGTCCGTCTTTGGCCATAATGGTTACTTGGAAGGCGTATTTTGAGGAGGCATAGAGATATACGCCATAGCCCACCACGGCCTGCGTGAAGGGGCATTGGGGCTTAACCACCTGTTCGGCAAGGCGCATGCGCAACATCGACATCATCAAAGAGCGGCGCACTAAGAGGCGTTGATAAGCGCTTGAGGCTTTGAAAGCGGGCGTTATGGGCGGCATTTTGCAGAACACTTGCACAAGCGTGGTGCGCTGTTCGGCATCGCTATCCACCACAACGATGGGCTTGGCGTTGTCGGCAATGGGTACAATGGCGGGTCGACGCGCGGCCTTGGCGGGGCGTATGGGGGCGAAAAGTGCCTCAATACGTTTGGCCGTGCGCGCCACATCCACATCGCCCACCACGATAATGGCTTGGTTTTGGGGATGATACCAACGGTGATAATACTGCCGAAGGGTGGAAGAGCCAACGGTATCTATCACTTCCATCAAGCCAATTGGGGTGCGCCGAGCGTACAAACTGTTGGGGTAAAGACGCGGGAGATTGCGTTGTAGCATGCGTGCCGTGGCCGAATTGCGTTGTCGCCACTCTTCGTTAATCACGCCACGTTCCTTATTTATCTCTTCGGGAGCAAACGAAATGTCGCACGCCCAATCGCGAAGTGCAAGCAGACAACTGTCTAAGGCCGAGGTGCGCGCTGTGGGAACGTTGTTGAGATGATAGACGGTGCGCTCCATTCCGGTATAGGCGTTGATGTTTTGACCGAATTTTAGGCCAAGCGTTTCGAGGTAAGCCACGAGCGTATTGGATGGGAAATGGCGCGTGCCGTTAAAGCAAAGGTGCTCTAAGAAGTGGGCCAAGCCGCGTTGGTTGTCGCTCTCTTGCAGCGAGCCAACGCATTGGGCAAGGTAGAAATTGGCGCGATTGGGGGGTGTGTTGTTGCGAAGTATATAATAGGTAAGGCCATTTGGCAACTTGCCCACATGCAGGTTGGGGTCGGTGGACAGTGTTGCCTGTGTGCGTTTGGCGTTTGCCGAAAGGGCAAACAGCGTGAGAGCAAGGATAAGGAGGTATCTTTTCATTTACGCAAAGGGGTGTTATCGCTGTTTTATATAGGACTGTGCCCCGCTAGAAAGCCAAGCCAAGGGCGGCCTCAAAGTTGTGGCGCGTGCCGTGAATGGTGGGTTGGGCTTTAAGCACATAGCCCAATTGATAGGCTAATGAGAGCGTTAGCTGATAGCGGGCGAAACGCTTGGCCGTGCCCATCTCTATGCGTGTGCAGGCCGTAGACGTGGCGTAAAAACGTTGAAGAGGTTGTGCCAGTTGGGTAGAGAACACCGTCTCTTGTGTTGATGGGTAGCTTAGTGAGGCCTTGGGCAAGGTGAATGCTTGACTTGCGCCATAGAAAAAGGTGAAGTTTCGGGGCAAGGGACGTTGCGAACGATAGGCTGCGGCGAGGTGGAAGGCATCGCGAACGAGGGTGTGTTGCGTGGATCCGTCTTGTCGTTTCTCGTGTTCGGCGGTGGCATCGAGCGCAAACAGGTCGAGCCGCTGCGAGGTAAAGCGATGGTAGAGCAAAGCGTTAAGGCCGACATCGCGATGGTTATACACATAGTTTTTCTGTCCGCCGAGGATGTTATCTAGCCTATCCCACCCTTTGGTAAAGTGTGCGTGGGCCGTGGCTTGCAGGCGAAGAGTGGGCGAAAGGGGATGGATTAGGCCCGCAAGAATACGCGTTTGACGGAGGTTATAGGTGGAAAGGAGGTTGGCCGACACGTTTTTTGTTCTACTTCGACGTATGCTGTCGCGTTGGGCCAGATAGCTGGCGCGCGCCCAAAGCGTCGTTTCGTTTCGGACGAAACTGGCTTGTAGCGACAGTTCGTGCCCGTAGGTGTTGGCTTGCATCTCACGGTTTTGCAGCTTACCCGTCTTTCGGTGCATGCCAAACCCCATCAGTTCGTAGGCCATAAAGTCCAATCGGTCGATGCGATCGTTATTCTCGTTCACGTAAATAATGTTGTTATCGCTGGTTCCGTACACCATTCCTGCTGCCATAGCGATATGTACGGGGGCGAGGTTTAGGCCCACATTGAGGTGATAACGCGAGTAAAAACTCTCGGTAGAGGGGCGTGGGTCGTTGCTGCGTGCGCCCTTATGATACCTTATTTGCAGGGCTGCACCGAGGTCGAGTAGGCGCGAAAGGCGGTAATTGGCTGCGCCTTTAAGTTGGTAGGTTTCGTTTAGCCAACTGCCTTTGCGTGGCGATGCAAAGTAGTAGGGCATGCCCAGGCGTGGCGTTTCGCTAAGCAGCCAACCCACACTATCGGCAAATTGTCGATTGTAGGCAAACTCGCCGTATAGTCGCCAGCGGCTAGACGCGTACGCTCCCATAGACGAAAGTAGTAAATTCGTATCTTTTTCGGGTGTTTGCAGGCGCATTAAAGGGCCTCGTTCGTGCGTGAAAGTGGCCGAGGTATAGCCATAGCTCTGCGCCGGTAGCAAGTAAATGCCTAGGGGCGAGGCCATGATTTGGTGGTGTTGCCGCCACTCTTGGGGGGTGGGAACGGCAAAGCGCGTGAGCGAATCTTGAGCGGAGGCAGGCGTAGAGAATAACGCAAGCAGAACGAGTAGAAGCATGGGGAGGAGAGTTTTTGAGGAGTTATGGAGATCTTTTGAGGAGTTAAGGAGTTAAGTTAAGGAGTTAAGGAGTTATGGAGTTAAGGAGTTAAGCCAATAGCTTATGTAATCAATGGCAACAGACATGTTTGCTAACCACCCCACTAGCCTTTCAATTGGGTTGTAACAACAAGGCATTTGGCTTAACTCCTTAACTCCTTAACTCCTCAAAAATAACTCCTTAACTCCTTTATTTAGCAAACGCCTTAGGGTTTGGAATCATCTCAACAAAGTCGAGTTTAGAATTGTTGAGGTCTTGCAGAATGCGACGACCATCACTCACTCGGCTCACCTTACGCGTAATACAGCGGAAGCTGTTATCGGGTTTGGAGTAGGCATAGCTAGCATCGAGCGACTTTTGGAAAGCCTTTGGCGACACATAACTGTCGGGGTTGGGGTTGATAACCTCAACGGCATCGATGATAGATGCTGAGGGAATTTGCATGTAAGTGAAGTGATTACCCTTCTTCGGGTCGATATATGGAAGGCGATGTTCGGGTAATTTGCTGGGCGAAGGGTGGCGGAAGATGACGTATCCCTCTTTACCATTGCGCGAAAAGCGCAGATAGCGGTCGCTACCTTTCTTTATAATCACCATGTTTGCGGCGCTCTTGTTGTCTAATTCCTCATATTCAGGGTACACCACATCAAACTCTGCCTTGCTTAGGTCGAGCGTAGAGTCGGGCCATTCGGGTGTAACTTGCTTACCCGATGAGGTGGTAAAGGGTTGTTTATAGTTCTGGGCGAAGGGTGCGATGATGA
>ERZ773014.89-NODE-89-length-57449-cov-9.051730_pt1 | contig 57449 bp, 56 predicted proteins | sample MGYA00580841_ERZ773014 | MGnify/ENA primary metagenome ERZ773014 (study PRJEB29015, sample SAMEA2737989) | human oral metagenome | biome: human oral; feature: human-associated habitat; material: dental | place: China | collected 2067 ... | reverse complement strand
ATCAACTGATCGATCTTCTGGATACACTGATCTTTGGTGAGCCCCTGCACGACACGAGCAAAGAAATTTGAGACTTGTTCTATGGGACTGCTGTATCCTGTGATACGGCAGTCCTTTTCGTTCTATTGACATGGATTTGAAATCTCGCTATCATAGGCATAAGGAGATGATAATATGAAGGTAGCAGTCCTGATGGGCAGCGATTCTGATTGGCCAATTCTCAAGCCTGCGGTTGAGCTTCTGAAGCAGTTTGGCATTACCCCCGTGATCAAGGTAGCATCGGCACATCGCACACCATCGATTGTTCGTGATTTCGTCATGGAAGCGGATCATGACAAGGAATTTGCCGCATTTATTGTGGCGGCGGGCGCGGCGGCACATCTGGCGGGGGTCGTGGCAAGCTATACAATTAAGCCTGTGGTGGGGATTCCGATCAATGCAACGCCTCTAAACGGCATGGATGCTCTGCTCAGCACGGTACAGATGCCGTCAGGGGTACCTGTGGCGACCATGGCCGTCAATGGCGCAAAGAACGCGGCGATTTTTGCGGCGGAAATTCTTGCCGTGCATGATGCTGCTATTGCCGAGGCGCTCATGGATTATCGTGAGAAGATGGTGTTGGAAGTCGAGAAGAAGGCAGACCGCGTCGCAGCACAGCTGTAAGGAAATGCTGCGTTGCTCAGCGCTTCCTTAAAAGGATATTTCTATGGAATCGCCGATAAAATGAGGCCTGTCAGATTGGCGTAGATTTTTGTCCGATTGAGGCAGCAAACCGAACACATAGTAAGGGCTATGCGGAGGATTTGCTAACGAAAAGCGGGTGAAAAAGATGCATCAAGACGGCAGTGCCGAAGTTATCAGTGTGTCTCCCTAGTGCTCGAGAAGAAAGGCAGGACAACGATGGAGCGTAAAGAGGCTCTTTATGAGGGGAAAGCAAAGATCATCTATGCCACGGACAATCCGAATGAGTACCTTGTCTACTACAAGGACGACGCGACGGCGGGGAACGGTGCCAAGCGCGGTACGATCGTGGGCAAGGGGATCATGAACAACAAGATGTCGGCATTCTTCTTCGATCTGCTGGCGAAAGAGGGCATCGCCCATCACTATATCTCCATGCCGAGCGAACGTGAGATGGTCGTGAAGAAGCTCACGATTATTCCGCTTGAGGTCATCATCCGCAACGTGGCGGCCGGTTCACTCGCCAAGCGTCTCGGGCTTGAGGAAGGCATTCCGATGCCGTTCCCGGTCATCGAGTACTGCTACAAGAACGATGATCTCGGCGATCCGATGCTCAACCGCTATCATATTCGCGCCATGAAGATCGCGACGGATGCGGAACTGGACGAGATCGAACGCATGTCGCTGAAGATCAACGATATCCTCACGAAGTTCCTCAAGTCTAAGAAGGTGGATCTCATTGACTTCAAGCTGGAGTTCGGCAGGGATGCTGACGGGAAGATCATCCTCGCCGATGAGATCTCACCGGATAACTGCCGCTTCTGGGACAGCGACACGAAGGAAAAACTGGATAAGGATCGTTTCCGCCGTGACCTTGGCAACGTAGAGGATGCCTATAAGGAGATGCTCCACAGGCTGACGGGAGAAGCATAAGAGCGATGTACGAGAAACTGCCAAAGTGGAAGGAAGAGTGCGGCATCTACGGCGTGTATTCTCCGACGGAGGATGTGTCCGAGATGACCTATCTCGGACTCTTTGCGCTCCAGCATCGCGGGCAGGAGAGTGCGGGTATTGCGTTGACGGACGGTGCGTGGATTGACGTCAAAAAAGGGATGGGGCTGGTGACTGAGGTGTTTCGCTCGGAACTGCCTCATCTTGACCATGCCAAAATTGCCATCGGCCATGTGCGCTATGCGACGACGGGGTTCAGCCTTGCGGCGAATGCACAGCCGCTGCGCGTCAACTATGCGGGCGGTGCACTGGCACTGGCACATAACGGTGACCTCACCAATGCCGCATTGCTTCGACGCGGCCTCGAGAGCAAGGGTACCGTATTCCAGACAACCATCGACTCGGAGGTCTTTGTCCATCTGATTGCACGCTCACAGAAGATGACCATCGAGGAGCGTATTTTGGAGACTGTACAGGAAGTGCGCGGCGCATTCTGCCTGACCATTATGACAGAGAACAAGCTCATCGGTGTGCGCGATCCGCAGGGCTTTCGTCCGCTCTGCATCGGACGGACGACGGAGGGAGGCTGGGTGTTATCCTCTGAGACCTGTGCTCTTGAGGTTAACGGAGCCGTGTTTGTGCGTGACGTACTGCCGGGCGAGATGGTTGTCATAGAGGGGGGGTCACTTCAGTCCTATCGTTTTTCCAATGGACAGGATGTTGCCTCCTGCATCTTTGAGTACATTTATTTCGCCCGTCCCGACTCGATCATCGACGGACAGAGTGTCCATGCGGCACGCTTCGAGATGGGACGGGTTCTTGCACGTGAATCCGGCTTTCGCGGCGATGTCGTCATCTCCGTGCCTGACTCAGGGACGACGGCGGCGACAGGATTTGCCTACGAGGCGGGTATCCCGTTTGCCGAGGGACTCATCAAGAACCGCTACATCGGACGGACGTTCATCCAGCCGACGCAGAAGCAGCGTGACACAGCGGTCAAGCTGAAGCTGAGCCCGGTGCGCTCCGTCGTGGAGGGAAAGTCCGTCATCATGGTGGATGACTCCATCGTGCGCGGCACGACAAGCGGCAAGATCGTACGACTCCTGCGCAACGCTGGGGCGCGTGAGATCCATGTCTGTATCAGCAGTCCGCCGATCACCGATCCCTGCTACTACGGCATCGATACGTCGGTGCGCAAGGAGCTGATCTCAGCGACGAAGAGTCTCGAGGAGATTCGCGATTTTATCGGTGCGGATTCCCTTCACTTCATCTCCATCGAGGGGCTGAGGACGTGTGTTCCTGTCCTCAATCCGGACCACATGTGCTATGCATGCTTTAACAACCGGTACCCGGTTCCAGAGGAGGATGCCGCACTTGACGTGGACGATGCGATCACGCGTGAGCAGCAGCGGCTTGCACAGCGTGAAAGGGGGATGTGAGTGTCCATGAAAAAAATGACCTATCGTGATGCGGGGGTCGACATCGATGCGGGCAACGAATCCGTATCGCTGATCAAAGACAGCGTACGTGCAACCTATCGTCCGGAGGTGCTCGGCGATCTGGGCGGCTTCGGCGGTCTGTTTGCACTGCGCGCGCAGGACTATCGTGAACCCGTGCTCGTTTCCGGAACGGATGGGGTCGGGACCAAGCTGCGGCTTGCTTTCCTGTTGAATCGGCATGATACCATTGGGCAGGATGCCGTGGCGATGTGTGTCAACGACATCCTCGTGCAGGGGGCAGAGCCTCTGTTTTTTCTTGACTACCTCGCCGTCGGCAAACTTGAGCCGACGCAGGTTGCCGACGTGGTCTCGGGTGTTGCCCGTGCCTGCAAGGAATCCGGCTGTGCGCTCATCGGCGGTGAGACGGCGGAGATGGCAGGGTTCTACCCCGTGGGTGAGTACGATATCGCGGGGTTCGCCGTCGGTGTCGTCGAGCGCGAACGGCTCATCACGAGTGCGCGTGTGAAGGCGGGGGATGTCCTGCTCGGACTGCCTTCCTCGGGCGTGCATTCCAACGGCTACTCTCTCGTGCGCAAGATTGTCTTTGAACACAAGGGCTTTCACGGTGATGAGTACATGGAGGAATTAGGACGTACCATCGGCGAGGAGCTGCTGACACCGACGCGTCTCTATCCGCAGGTTTGCCTGCCGCTGATACGTGACTTTGATCTTCACGGTATGGTGCACATCACGGGCGGCGGGTTCTATGAAAACATCCCGCGTGCCCTCCCCGATGGGATGGGCGCGGAGGTCGATGCAGCCGCGTGGGAGATGCCTGCGGTCTTTCGTCTCCTCCAGGAGTGGGGCAACGTCGACTGGGCGGAGATGTACCGCACGTTCAACATGGGGATCGGAATGGTGCTCATTGCCTCCGAGGAGGAGGCGGCGCGCATCGAGGCACGTCTCGATGTGCAGCATGAGGCAGTCTTCCGGATCGGACGCGTGACCGAGGGCGCACATGAGGCGACAATCAAGGGCGGTGTCTTTGATGCCTAAGGAAAAGATTGGAGTGCTCTGCTCAGGGCGCGGGTCTAACCTTGCGTCCATCATCGATGCCGTGGAGCGCGGGGACATCTGTGCGGAGATTGCCGTCGTACTGGCAGACAAGGCGGAGGCTTATGCGCTCACGCGCGCGCGGGAACATGGCATCCCTGCCGCTGCCGTTGTGCGCAAAGAATATGCTGAACGCGAGGACTTTGAGCGTGTACTGCTCGAACACCTGCATGCGCACGGGGTCACACTCGTCGTGCTGGCAGGGTTTATGCGGATCCTGTCGCCATTCTTCGTGCGTGCCTATGCGGGATGCATCCTCAATATCCACCCCGCACTGCTGCCAAGTTTCCCTGGGGCGCATGCCCATCGGGATGCATTGGCCTACGGGGTGAAGGTCAGCGGATGTACGGTGCACTTTGTGGATGAGGGGACGGACTCCGGCCCCATCATTCTCCAGGCAGCTGTGCCTGTAGCCGAGGGAGATACGGAGGACAGCCTTGCCGCACGCGTTCTAAAGGAGGAACATCGGATCTTTCCTGCAGCAATTCGGCTCTATGTCGATGGCAGACTTCGTACAGACGGCAGACAGGTACACATCCTGCCCCCTGCCGAAGGAGGAGCATTATGAAGATAAAACGTGCCCTGATCAGCGTATCCGATAAGAGTGGTGTCGTCGAATTCGCACGGACACTGCAGAAGGCAGGCATTGAGATCGTCTCTACGGGCGGGACGATGAAGACGCTGCGTGAGGCGGGGATTCCCGTTATCTACGTCAGTGATGTCACAGGGTTTCCCGAGATTATGGATGGCCGCGTCAAGACCTTGAATCCCCTCGTGCACGGCGGGATTCTCGCTGTGCGCGGCAATCCGGAGCACGAGAAGGCGCTGCGGGAGCTGAAGATCACACCGATTGATCTCGTTGTCGTCAATCTCTATCCGTTCGTAGAGACTGTGGCGAAGCCCAACGTTACACTTGCCGAGGCGGTCGAGCAGATCGACATTGGCGGTCCCGCGATGATTCGTGCCGCAGCGAAGAACTTTAAGTTCGTCACCGTCATTACCAATCCGTCGCGCTATGCAGAGATCGCCGCGATGATCGAAAAAGACGGTGCGGTGGACGGCATGACGCGGATGCGTCTGGCGCAGGAGGCATTTGCTCATACGGCAGAGTATGACCGTGCCATCGGAGCATATCTCTCACAGCAGATAGAAAAATGAGGAAGACGACGTGAATATTCTTGTCATCGGCTCGGGCGGGCGCGAGCACGCTCTGTATTGGAAACTCTCGGAAAGCCCGCAGACGGAGCAGATTTACGCCATCCCCGGCAATCCCGGCATGGACGCGTCGGCGGCGATTGCACTTGACGATCATGCGGAGATCCTGCGCTTTGTCAAGGAGAAAGATATCGGACTTGTCGTCGTTGGCCCCGAGGTGCCGCTGATGAATGGGCTGGTGGATGAGCTCGAGGAGGCAGGGATCCGTGCCTTTGGACCGCGCGCGAATGCGGCGGAGATCGAGGGCTCGAAGTCCTTCGCTAAGGATCTCATGAAAAAGTATGGGATACCGACAGCACGCTATGAGGTCTTTACTGCGGCAGAGCCAGCACGCGCCTACATCCGTCAGGAGGGCGCACCCATCGTCGTCAAGGCGGATGGTCTTGCAGCAGGCAAGGGCGTTATCGTCGCCATGACGGAGCAGGAGGCACTCGATGCCGTTGATGCCATCATGGAGGATCACTCTTTCGGCGATGCGGGTGCACGCGTCGTCATTGAGGAATTTATGGAGGGAGAGGAGGCATCGCTCCTCGCTTTTACCGATGGGATGACGATCCGTCCGATGATCAGTGCACAGGATCACAAGCGTGCTTATGACGGGGACCGTGGACCGAATACAGGCGGTATGGGTACCTATGCGCCTGCACCGGTCATGACGCCGGAGATGACGAAGCGTGCCGTGGAGGAAATCCTAGAGCCCACCATTGCCGCCATGGCGCAGGAGGGGCGTACCTATCACGGCTGTCTCTATCTTGGACTGATGGTGACGGCGGACGGACCGAAGGTTGTGGAGTTCAACGCACGGTTTGGTGATCCCGAGACGCAAGTAGTGCTTCCGCTTCTCGACAGCGATCTTGTGAAAATCATGTGTGCCTGCACGAATGAAACTCTTGCAGATGTTTCCATCCGTTGGAAGGACGGTGCGGCTGTCTGTGTCGTGCTTGCCTCGGGGGGCTATCCGGGTGCCTATAAGAAAGGGCAGGAGATTATGGGGATCGCCGACGCTGAGGCGATGGGCGCGCTCGTCTTCCATGCCGGAACGGCGATGAAAGATGGAAAACTCGTCACAAACGGCGGCCGCGTGCTCGGTGTAGTCGGGCGCGGCGCAGATATATCCTCCGCCGTCGATGCCGCCTATGCTGCTGCAGAGAAGATTTCCTTCAAGGATGCCTACTATCGCAAGGATATTGCACATCGCGCACTTGCTCGGTGAGACCATAGGAAAAGAGCTTGCCAAATGACGGCAAGCTCTTTTCCTATGGGTGTATACTGTTATTGAAGGGCTTCCTTTAAGGTCTCCATATTCCTCTTCATCGTGTCGATGTAGGCGTTCTTTGCTGCAGAAGTCGCTTCGCCTGTGACAACAGGGTCAAGGGTGTAGATCTTTGCGCCGGTCTCGCGCGCAATCGTCTCTGCGGCGGCAGGAGAGTACTGTGGTTCGGTAAAGAGCACCTTAGATGGGAGCGCATTCACCTGCGCGATGGTTTCCTGCAGTTCGCTCGGCGTCGGCTCTGTTCCCGGCTCGCGCTCGACGACGGCAATGATGTTCAGATGGAACTCTTTTGCGAAGTAGGGAAATGCCTCGTGGAACGTCACGATATCCTTGTGCGGAACATTGTCAAGCGCGGCGTGCATCTCCGTTTTCAATGCTGTGAGCTTTTCAATGTAGGAAGCAGCATTTTTTTCGTAGGCATCCGCATGGGCGGGATCGGCTTCCTTCAGCTGATCGGCAATGTTGCGCACCTGAGCAATGGCATCGGTGACACTCAGCCAGACGTGGGGATTGTCACCTTCCTCATCATGGATGAGTTCGATCCCGCGTGAGGCATCGATGACCTTCATTTGTTTTTGTGCACTCGTCACCTTGTCCATGAAGTCCTCCATGCCGGCACCGTTGATGATGAAGGCATCGGCATGTTCGAGTGTTTTCATGTCCTCGGTCATGAGTTGGTAGTCGTGCAGGCATCCTGTCTGCGGTTTCGTCATATTGGTGACTTCCACACCGTCTACGCCGTCTGTGATGTTGATGGCTGCTATATACATGGGATAGAACGAGGTGACGATGCGGAACGGTTTCTCCGCTTTCTTCTCCGCGGATTGCTGTGATCCGCCGCAGCCGAGGAGCGCTGTCGTGAGGAGGACGAGCAGGAGAGATAGGATTTTTGTGGTCATTTTCATGAATATTGCTCCTTAAAAACTGAACATTTGCTAGATTGGTGAAACGACGATAGGAAGATGATACGCCATGGTGAGATAGATTGTCAATAGGCAAGGCATAAAATATAGAAAATTTTTATCAATAGATACTATGTATAAATAAATGTTCAGATGAGTATAAAATGAAGATAGGGCTCAAGCCTTATTTTGTGAAAATTTGATTACAAGATTGACACGAATTATCCCTATGGAGTATAATGACAGAGCATCATTTTGAGATGCGAAATACTCCGCGCGTGGAGGGAGGGGAAATGCATGGCAAATGAAATCAAGGTCGGCAAGAATGAGTCGATCGACAGTGCTCTCCGCCGCTTTAAGCGTATGTCACAGAAGGCCGGCACTCTTGCCGAAGTTCGAAAGCGTGAACATTACGAGAAACCGAGCGTTCGCCGCAAGAAGAAGTCTGAGGCGGCACGCAAACGCAAATACAGGGGCTGACTGCATAAGGCATCCGCGGCGCAGTGCTGCGGATGTTTTTCTTTTTATAGGAAAGGATGAAAGCAATGTCACTCATGGAAAAGCTTACGGCAGATATGAAGGAAGCCATGAAGCGGGGCGAGAAGGACCGCCTTTCCGTCATTCGCCTGGTGCGAGGTGCGGTGCGTCAGGCAGAGATCGATGGGAAGAAGACACTCACAGATGATGAGGTGATCGGCGTCATCTCCAAGGAAGTGAAAATGCGCCGCGATTCCATTGAGGAGTTCGCACGCGGCAAGCGCGATGATCTCGTTGCCAAGACCAAGGCGGAGATTGATGTTTTGATGCCTTATCTCCCTACACAGCTCAGTATCGATGAGGTGAAGAAGCTCGTGGCGGATGCTGTCGCCGAAGTCGGCGCAGTGACGGCAAAGGACATGGGCAAGGTAATGGGGGTCCTCATGCCGCGCGTCAAAGGGCGTGCTGATGGGAAACTCATCAATGAAACTGTTCGTGCACATTTGAAGTAATCTCCTTTTCAGAACACATCCCCGCATTTTCCTTTGACAAAGGAGCGGGGATTTTTATATAATTGAATGAGAATAAATTTTTGCATAGGAATGAACAAGGAGATACAGATGACAGAAAAGGATAAGCGGGGCGGAAAAACCGATCGGCCGATGGCGCGTGAAGAGGCTCTTGAGAACGCACTGCGTAATATCGAGAAGGCTCACGGCAAGGGAGCGATCATGCGCCTTGGTGAAGCCAAGGCAAATATGAACATCGAGGTGATCTCCACAGGGATTCTTCCGCTTGACATCGCGCTCGGTGTTGGAGGAATTCCGCGCGGACGCATTATCGAGGTCTTTGGACCTGAGTCCTCCGGCAAGACGACCGTCGCACTGCACATGATTGCTGAGGCACAGAAGGCAGGCGGTATTGCGGCATTCATTGATGCCGAGCATGCCCTCGATCCGGAATATGCCCGCAAACTTGGGGTCAACATCGAGGACCTTCTCGTCTCCCAGCCAGATACAGGTGAGCAGGCACTTGAGATTGTGGATGCGCTCGTGCACAGTGCTGCAATCGACATCATCGTCGTTGACTCGGTTGCCGCTCTTGTACCAAAGTCTGAAATCGACGGTGATATGGGGGCATCTGCCGTTGGTTTGCAGGCGCGTCTCATGAGCCAGGCAATGCGCAAGCTGACGGGCATCATCAGCAAGACGCGTACGGCTGCCGTATTCATCAACCAGCTGCGCGAGAAGATCGGCGTTACCTATGGGAATCCGGAGGTAACAACGGGCGGACGTGCGCTGAAGTTCTACGCATCAGTACGCATTGACGTGCGACGCGCCGACTCCATCAAACAGGGCACGGAATCACTGGGCAACCGCACGCGCGCGAGAATTGTCAAGAACAAGGTCGCGCCTCCGTTTAAGACGGCAGAGTTTGATATCATGTACGGTGAGGGAGTTTCGCGTCTCGGCAGCATCATTGATATGGGCGTCGAGCTGGACATTGTCGATAAGAGCGGCGCATGGTTTTCCTATGGGGGAACGCGTCTCGGACAGGGCAAGGAAAATGCAAAAGCAACCCTTGAGGAGAGACCGGAGATGATCACTGAGATCGAAGAAAAAATCCGTACGAAACTCCTTGCCGAGGGGGAAAAACCGAAGAAAAAAGGTACAGGAAAGAAGACTGCTCCATTTGAGGAGACAGCGCAGGATTTTGCCGATATGTCCGATCGGGATCCCGCCATGGGAGCCGATGAATGACTGCTGCACGGAATGAAGCAGGGCACGGAAGCAAAAAGCGGGAAGAACGTACGGCGCTCATGGTGGCAGTGGACTATCTCGCACGTCAGGCACACAGTGAGAAAAGGCTGCGTGAGAAACTAATGCGAAAGGGCTTTTCGGCAGAGGAGGTCGATGCTGCGATTGCACGGCTGATCGAACGACATTACCTCGATGATGCTGATCTGTGTGCTCAGCAGTTCATGTATCTTTATCAGGAAAGCTGCAGCTCTGTGCGCCAAATTTGTGCAAAGCTCATGCAGCGCGGGTTTGATCATGATCTCGTGTGGAGCGTTGTTCCCGAGGATATCGATGAACGTGAAGTGGCGGCAGCAGAACGTGTCCTTGCCATGAAGTACAAAGCAAATGACAAGGCTCAGAAGATGATGACAAATCTCTACCAACGGGGATTTTCGGTCGATGTAGCACACAGTGCCGTTCGGGAGTTTAAAGATTCCTTTGCCGAGGATGCAGAAGAATAACGTGAGAAAGGGAACAATGATGAACAGACCCGATGCCGCAGAAATGATCTTAGTGTTGGACTTCGGCGGGCAGTACAATCAGCTGATCGCGCGCCGCGTGCGTGAAAATCACGTCTACTGTGAAGTGCATCCGCATACGCTTTCCGTGGAGCGCATCCGCGAACTTGCCCCGCGCGGGATTATTTTGACGGGCGGACCGAATAGTGTTTATGGGGAGAAGACAGTTACGGCATCGAAGGAGCTCTTCATGCTCGGCATCCCCGTGCTTGGGATCTGCTACGGGGCACAGCTGATCGCCTATCTATGCGGTGGGCATGTGGAGCCGGCACCGACGAGCGAGTATGGTCGGACAGAGGTGGAGGTCGTCGATGCCGATTCACCGCTCTTTGAAGGGATTCCACGCATGAATGTCTGCTGGATGAGCCATACGGACTACATCAGCGGACTGCCGAACGGATTCCACGTGACGGCACAGACGCCGGTCTGCCCCATCGCAGCGATGGAGAATCCTGCAGAGCGACTCTATGCCGTGCAGTTCCACCCTGAGGTCATGCACACAGAGCATGGAGCGGAGATGCTGCGCAGTTTCATTTACCGTGTCTGTGGATGTACGGGAACGTGGCGCATGGATTCTTTCGTTCAAACCGCTATTGAGGAACTGCGCCAAAAAATTGGCAGAGGACGAGCTCTCTGTGCTCTCTCGGGTGGTGTGGATTCTTCCGTTGCGGCAGTTCTCCTCTCCAAGGCAATTGGCAGTCAGCTTACCTGCGTCTTTGTCGACCACGGCCTTCTGCGAAAGAATGAGGGCGATGAGGTCGAGGCCGTCTTTGGGCGAGACGGCGTCTATGATGTCAACTTTATCCGCATCAATGCCCGTGATCGTTTTTATGCTCGCCTCAAAGGCGTGACAGAGCCGGAACAAAAACGTAAGATTATCGGGGAGGAGTTCATCCGTGTCTTTGAGGAAGCGGCACGCGAGATCGGTGCGGTGGACTTCCTTGTGCAGGGGACGATCTATCCCGATGTCATTGAAAGCGGACTCGGGAAATCCGCCGTGATCAAGTCCCATCATAACGTCGGCGGACTGCCTGATCATGTGGACTTTAAGGAAATTGTCGAACCGCTGCGCCTGCTCTTTAAGGATGAAGTGCGTGCGGCGGGGCGTGAGCTCGGCATTCCGGACTATCTCGTCGACCGCCAGCCATTCCCGGGCCCCGGTCTCGGCATCCGCATCATCGGAGAGGTTACGGAGGAGAAGGTGCATATCGTTCAGGAGGCAGATGCCATCTATCGTGAGGAGATCGAGAAGGCGGGCATCCGCAGAAATCTCGGGCAATACTTCGCAGCTCTCACCAATATGCGTTCTGTTGGTGTCATGGGAGATGGACGTACGTACGATTACGCCATTGCCCTGCGCGCTGTTGAGACCAGCGACTTCATGACGGCGGAGTCTGCACAGCTTCCATGGGAACTCCTGGCGCACGTGACCACACGTATTGTCAATGAAGTTCGAGGCGTGAATCGCGTACTTTATGACTGCACAGGGAAGCCGCCGGGGACAATAGAATTTGAATAATTAAAAACAGTGCAGAGATCCTTGCATATCAAGGCTCTCTGCACTTATTTATTTCCCGTGACCCCCGTTTGACCCCTTTTCTACCACAGGATCACTCTCGATGCTGTCAATGATCATATCTCGCTCCTGAGGATATAGATGAGCGTAAGTTTGTAGTGTTGTCTCGATTTTTTCATGGCCGAGGCGCTGTGAAATCGCTATGATCGGTATGCCGCGATGGATCAGATACGACGCATGAGAATGTCTGAGATCATGCAGACGAATTTTCTCTACGCCAACTCGTGCAGCTACACGCTTCATTTCATGGTGTAATCCCTGTTTGCTAGTTTCAAATAGTCGTGCGTCCGGACTGATTGAGTGTTGGGCATGGATAAATTGTTGGACTTCCTTTGCAAGAAATGCTGGGATGGTAATATCACGGCGGCTCTTTGGTGTCTTAGGCGGGCCGATTAAATCCTTGTTATCTAGCTTTGCGTAGCTTTTAGTTATATGTATCAAATTCTTGTCAAAATCGAAATCCTCCAAGGTTAATGCCAAAAACTCTCCAAGACGCATTCCCGTCCAGAAGAGGACTAAAAAAGAAATTCTGTATAGCGGGGTAGTGGTTTGCTTGATGAATTTTTGAAAATCATCAACTGTCCAGAACCGCATCGCATTGGCATGGCTCTTTCCGATCAGCCCTGCTCGCTTTACCGGGTTGGTTGGCAGTCCATAATAATTCACGGCAAAATTGAAGATAGCTGTGACTTGATTATTGATGGTTCGGAGATATGTTTCTTGGTAATTGCCTTTTACAAGTTCGTTTTGCCACTGCCGTATTTTTGCAGGAGTAATCTGATCACAGGGTAAGTCTGCAAAGAACGGCAATACTTTTTTGGCAAACATATACTCTTTGCTTCGATAGGTCGTAGGTCTTATACGCGGCTTTATGTCCTCCATGTATAAATCATATAAGGCTCTGAAGGACATAGAAGGTGCACCTTTTTTTTGCCGATGAAAATCCTGCTCAAAAAGTAGGGCATCTTTTTTCTTTGCGAATCCTCGGCGTGTGGTCTCCTTTTTTTCACCTGTCCAGTCGGTATATTTGATCTTTACGTACCATGTTCCGCGCTTTGTGTCTTTATGGACGGACAAGTGATCATCCCTTTCTCTGATTTATATATTTATGATATACTCATTTTGCTGTCGCACCTCAAATCTAGCGATAGGTGGAGGGAGGTGTGTTTCGGTGGATATTCTTATATCTTTGATGGTAGGTATTGTGGCAAGTTTAATTGCTGCCTTTATCTACGATCATATCCGTTAGCGACAGCTTAATCTCTGCTTGTGCCTATTGGATTGACTACCCAAGACGGTACAACAAAAGCCCCCGCAGGTGACTAATCTGCGGGGGCTTTTGCGGTGTAGAATGATGGACAATCATTCTTATATCTTTGTAGCCCCAGTATAGCACCTTTAAGAGATTCTTTCAAGCCGCAGAGAGCCTTCCTTTGGTGTGATAGATAGGCAAACTATTTCAAAAGCCCAATACCTCATTTTCTGAAAAGCTTTATGTAAGGAGTAATCAGGTTCTTATGAAAATAATCTACTGAAAATCCCTTTTTTTCTCTTCGTTTCCAATTCATACAGCTCTTTGAGATAATTCAGCTCGCTTTTCAGATGAGCGTTTTCTTCCAGCAATTCAGCGTAGCTAGGTTTTTTTGTGCTCCCGATGAGATTGAGGGGCTTTTCCTTTTTGTTGATGGAGTTCCATTTTATGCTAATCAGCGTTTTTGCCAATGTCGACGGTGTAATCGCAGCAAGATCAGCATAGTCATTACATGCCAGTTCATCCGTAGAATGACCCACACCGATTGCAATTGGGTGGCGAGCTTCGTAGATCGTTTGAATCAGCTTGGGATGATTGAAGTCTAAAAAATCATAGATACTGCCACCGCCGCGGACGATGCAGATGCAGTCCAAATCCTTTTGATCCAGCTCTTGAATGCGCTGACTCATGCTCTCAGCCGTCATCACATCGGACAAAAGTTTTACTTCAAACTTTTCTCCTATAAGTGTTATAAAGTCGTTATATCCGGCGCTTTCTTTCGGTGCAATCACACCAATATGGTTAAAACGGATTCCAATTTTCTTTTTTTGTAACCCGTTCATTGAAGGATAATCTCTTTTCCATCGGATGAGAGTGCTTTTGAATGCGGTAGGCTCATCTACTGGCAGTATGTCAGAGGCTTTGATTTGGAGTTTTCCATCGTACACACCGAGTGTTCCTGTCACTTTGACACGAGTATCAAGAGAAATATTTAATTTCTGATCTGCATACACATAGATCCGTTGCTTTGCGCTTGGTCCGTTTGTCAAATCGAAAATCGTATAGCTGTTTTTGTTGGTTTCAGCAGAAAAAATCCTGCAAACATCACCAACGATAACGACCGTTTGAAATGAACTGAGTGCGGAGGCAACAGTTTTTTGATACTGAAGTAACACATCATCTATACTTAGAGGAGTTTCCAAGGATTGATATGTTTTTGGGTCAATCCATTTTTGAAAGGGATGATAGTCTATCCAGTCCGGAATATACCAGCTTTTTGATTCCTTGTCCCATCGGGCATGCAACGCCTTCACAAGGTCTTTTTCTTTATGGGAGACATTCAACTTGATCATGATGAATTCTTTCGATGTTTATTTCCTAAAAAGTTTTATGTAAATCCGGAGGGCGCGGGATAAAAAGGTACTATTTTTTTCCCACTGCAGTCCCCGCAGCACTTTCCTCTTTATGCTTCAGATAGCTGATAAACTGCCGCACTTCACTTGCCATTTCTGGTGTAATATCCTTTATATCTCGCAAGACTTCTTCTTGATAGGAAGGAGTCTTTTCTTTTGTGAGTGGTGAAGGGGTATCTGTCCGCCCAAGCAGATAGTCTAGGCTGACGTTGTAAAAATCTGCGAGTTCAATCAAAAGATCATAATCGGGTTTTCGTTTTCCAGTTTCATATTGGCTATATCGTCCTGATGATAGGTTGAATCTTTTTATAAGATCCTCTTGTTTCAAACCTGCTTTTATACGCAGCTCTCGTAGCCTGTTCTCTAGCAAGACCTATACACCCCCTCCAATATTATAATTTAACAAATTGTAAATTTCGATTTCATTTCACAAAATGTTAATTTATATATTGACTTCTAACAAATTGTGAGATATTATCTAACTAAATGTTAGATTGGAGGCGATCAAATGAATTTCTTAAAGTCTCGTCGCATATCAAAGAATCAAAAACAGGTCGACGTAGCGAAAGCTGTTGGGATATCTGGAGGATATTACTCTATGGTTGAGACAGGGGAACGTCGCCCATCTCCTGAAGTAGCAAAGCGTATTGCTGATGTGCTGGGCTTTGGGAATGAGTGGTACAGGCTGCTTGAGATCGGTGAGAGGGCAAACAAAAAGCCCGCAAATGCGGGCTGAGAGGATGGTTCGTATGGAAAATAAGAAGCCTACGAGTAATTTTATACGTCCGGATGAAGTCGCGGAGATTTGTGCAGTCTCTATGTCCAAGGCGTATAAAATCATCGCAGACCTTAATGCAGAGCTGCGGAAACGAGGGAAGTTCACGATTCGCGGAAAAACAAATCGCCGCTTTTTCGAGGAACAATATCTTGAAATTTGATGAGCGAGGAGGGGATTTTTGTGCTCCAATGGACTCGTCTGTAATGTTATCAAAGAAATATCCGTACCGATGGGACGGTACGGATATGTGAAACGGAATCTGCGCCACATACGAAATGACAATCCACAGTCGATGCGTATAGAGTACACAAACCCCTTCTGTGCAGTATAGCAAATATCAGAGAGGGGGACAAGAAGAGTTTTATTAAGGCAGGGGAGAGATACGATGTCACATGAATTTGTTGAGAAAGATGCATCGGATTATGTTGTCGGGCTCGAAGAGAGAGTACGCCAGCTTGAATCCCGTGAGCCGAAGGTGGAGCGTATCGTCGAGATCACACCCACAGATTATGAGAGCTTGAAGCGAGAAAATCACAAAATGGAATTGCAGATACAGAAGTATAGGCAGCTCCTGACCATCGGTGAAATGTCGAGTTTGTCCCAGCTTATTGATCAATATATTGAAAACAGCAAGAAGCAGCTGAAGAAGCTATCTGCCGAGATCCACATGACAAATTTTGACAAGTCGCACATCCAACAGGTGTTGTACCTTATTGACCATTTGAGCGGAGTCCAGCAAGAACTTTGTTCAGCTATTGCCATGTATGCAGCAGGAAAGCGTGAAAGCAATCCGTTGTATGAAAAGATTGATGCGGATATACGGCAGATTAACACGATGCTTTCTACGCAGACGGATGTCTGTACCATCCCAGAGACACGCCTGGAAGAGTTTCATCAGACGCTCCTTTGTATGATCGAGGTCATTGGAGGGTATTTTCCCTCCAATGAGCAGGGATGACATTCGGGGAAAAGCTTCGCGCTTTACGGGAGGAGCGAGGCTACACCAGAACGGATCTCGCTGCAGCGACCGGCTTCGCCCGCCGATCCATCTACAACTGGGAACAAGATAGAAATCTGCCTAAGAGTATCGCGACACATAAGGTATTGAGCCGTGTGCTGCGTGTTGATCTGTCGTATTGGTGGGATTAGTGATGATCAGAGGAGTACAGTGAGGGAGAACTATCATGAATCTTGAAGGAAAAATTGTCTTCATCTCCGGTGCGATCACCGGCGTTGATGGATATAGGAAGATTTTTGCCGACGCGGAACAGTGGCTGCGCGAGCAGGATTGTACTGTCCTTAATCCTGCCGTACTGCCGCCGAGCGGCATGGCATGGGAGGCATATCTTCGCATAACCAAGGCGATGGTACGAGAGGCGGATGTTGTCTATGTACTCCAAAATTGGGAGCACAGCAGAGGTGTGAAAGAAGAACTGGCTCTTGCAGAGAGCCTGGGCAAAGAAATCATATATGAGCCGAGAGAGGTTGTGATCGTATGATACATATTGATTTATGGACTGTTTTCTGCGCGTTTCTCATGCTTATGATGATTGTGTTTACTGTTAAGCCCAATGTCTTGGGCTTGGCGTTTTGCAGCATTGCAGTGCTGATTCTTAATTTTACAGTATCAGAAGATGTTGCCTTGATCGGTCTAATTACACCATTTGTTGCGTTTAGTTTATTGACTGCGATACTTATACACTTCTGTAAAAAATATGAGGACGGGAATAAGCAGGGAAGTTATAAAAGATATACCGAGATGGGGTTAGTCTCCAGTGAAGGCGTCGTCATTGGACAGTATGACACGATCGTTGGCAGAGCAGTGTCCAAACTGACTGGGAAGATTTGTGAAGAGAAAAAACGTGCAGCCATTGACTGGCTGGACAAGCAGGGAATGCATCCGATCCCTCTGTATTTGCGGGATAACTCCAGTAATCACATCTTGATCGATGGATCTGCACAGTACAGCAGAAGCGATAGATTTATCATCCCAACGCTCCTAGATGGTTGGGCGTCGAGTGTTGTTGTGCATGATATTAAGGGCGAATACTGGGAGACTACCGCAGGTTATCGAAAAAGCATCGGGAATGTGGTTATAAAATTTGAGCCGACCACAACAGATGATACATCTGCGTGCTGGAATCCTCTTGACGAGATACCAATAGGAACGCCAGATGAACGATTTGTGACGGATACTCTTTCGTCAGCATTGGTTCGTATGGGAAAAACGGAGCATAGCGATTTTACAGACAAGGCGAGCAGTGTTCTTGCTGAAATAATTCTGCATCTCAAGTATGCGTATAGTGCTTATTCACAAACAGTGTCTCTTTACGATGTTGCGACATACATGAAGAATAATACGGTTGGCATGGTGGATGAAGCAGGAAAACCGGTCTACGAGTATTTGTCTTTCGATGGCGTTGTATATGATTCTCCTTTGGAGTACACGGCAAGGGTACAGAAAGTCGTAGATCATACACTTCATGAGATTGTATTAATACCGGATGACGAGGAGAATCATATCCTGTCCCTAATCAATGCTGCACTCGAAGATTATCTCGATCCCATCCTTGCACACCATACGGAAACCAGCGATTTCTGTATAGATGATCTCATGGATTACAGGCTGCCTATCTCTTTGTATCTGGTGTCACGCCAGTCCGATCGTTCTTGTCCTTCTCCCATTTTTCGGATATTCCTAGAAATGCTCGGGATATTCGGGGGAGATAAGGTAAAGTGGGGATACCGGCATAGATGCTTGCTTCTGATGGACGAATGCAGCTCTTTGGGGTGCTTAAACATATTTTCCTCTGGATTACCCCATATCGCTCTATATGGGATAAAGGCTGTTTTGTTTGGCGAGTTGGTGCCGATATGCAAATTTTATTATGGCCTCAAGACAGATATGCAGGTGGTTGGCATTATAGGCGAAGATAATAAATACGCCATCATCAAGGATGATACGTCTGTTTATATATCCGGCGTTAAATATCAGGAGAGCCATCACTTCCTCTCGCGCATGTATGAAGCTCCTGAGAAAAGCGATCTCATTCACGAAAATAGTACCTAAAGAGGAAAAATTATTCTTGCGGTAGAAGGTCTTGATAAATCGAGAAAGCGGTGAACGTTATGGGAAATGCTCGCGTGCTTTATCCGTATTATCGTATTGGCTTTGGGGCAAGAGACACTGCCATAAAACAACTTCTCGAAAGTTCTTTTTGGAAGACGCTTTGTCCTGAAGATGGAGAGTTGGCAGAAGAACATTACACTGAAGATGCGGCAGAAGAATTCTTTGTAACCTATCAAGTCTTATTTGACCATGATGGAAAAAATGTTCTTGCTCCTCAATGGCTTGTAGATGCGATGAACGAGTAGCTGTTATTTTGCGCACGTTGAAGAGCGTGAAAGTGCGTGATTATTAGTTTTTGGAGGTCATCATGAGCATCATACAAGACTCTAATATGCAGGTGACGGAAGAACGTATCAGACAATATCCAGAGAGCATACTTGAACGCGGTTATGGGATGGTTGGCAAGTACGTCATGCAGGATCGGGAGCTGCATGTGATTGCAAAAGCAATCTACTCTTATGTGTGTACGTTCGGGAATGGGGCGTTCCCTGGACGTGACAAGATCTGTGATGATCTGCAAATCAATAAGAGCACCTACGCAAAATATATGAAACAGCTGGTGGATTACGGATATATTACGATCGTACAGACACGCGGCGAGCACCAGACCTTTTGCCGTAACGTCTACGAGGTCAATCTGAATCCGCAGCGCGTTTTGGAACTGCGTGCGGAAGAAGCAAAAAAAGCTGTCTCAGCTCCATCAAACACCGTGGATGATCTCACCGTGTACGGCGAAACCATACACGGTGAAACCCTTGAAAAATCACCGTGTCCTATTTCACCGTACACGGTGAAACCAGCCACTAATAATACAAGTGTTGTTGTTGCTTCTCTTGATAAAAATAACAAAACAACAACATCAACAACAACAACAAGACAACTAGATAAAGCTGAAGAAGTGAATGTAAATATTCACTCTAAGGGAGAGAGTAACTTAGAGATACAGGGAGATATGCCAGCTGACTCAATCGACGGACAAGCGCGAAGCTCGGCGGAAGGGAGCATACGGGATGCATCGGCAGATGTACTGGGGATGATCGGTGAATTTGGTGTAACGGAGTACGTGGCAAAAGATTTCCTGATACGATACGGAGAATCTGCGGTATTGGCTCAGTGTCAACGACTGCGCCGCCTTGTGGCCGAAGGGAAGGTGAAAAATCCTGGCGGCTGGCTTCGCCGCGCCCTGGAAGAGGGGTACGTCGACGGGAAGAAAATTGCCGAAGAGCTTGCGGCCAAAGAAAAACAACGGCGGCTGGAGATGATTGCCAAGCGGAAAGCGATCATGGAGGCCGTCTTCGAAGAGGAGGATAAGGAATCCATGCACCTTGTCTTGCCGGACGAGTGTAAGGGACTTACTGGACGGGAAATGGCACAGGCGTATATGAGTCACATGCGGGGGAGAGGAGGCTGATTTTCGATGGCACGAATGTTTGACAGAGTGAGTGAATCTCGGTGTGGTGCTGTGTGTCACTGCGTTTTATGTGTCATGGCAGCAGTATTTTTGCTCGTGTGCTCTGCTCGGATGACTCAAGCGGCAGAGATCCCCGTTACGTCTGCCTTTGGCTGGCGTTACCATCCCATTACGGGGGTATGGTCATTTCACAGCGGCATCGACCTAGGCTACGCAGCTGGAACGCCTGTTTCTGCACTCTTTGACGGAATTGTGGCACAGGCGGGAGACTATGGTGATGGTTACGGAAACCAAGTGCTGCTGTATCACCCGGAGATTGATGCATACACACGTTATGCGCACATGTCTGAGGTGGATGTGGCAGTGGATCAGTATGTCCCACAGGGCGGCATCCTCGGGCTTGTTGGAGCGACTGGGCGTGCGACGGGACCGCATCTGCATCTCGAGTACATTGTACGCGATTCGAGCGGGGAATACACCTATGTAGACCCGCTGATACTTTGGACATAGGAGGTAGAGGATGCACGAAAAAAAATTGCTCGGACTGCATCTGGCAGAGACCATGCTCAGTGACTCAATGTCGCAGAAAAAGCGACGTGAGCTGACGGATCTGAAACGATTTGTATGTGAAGCAGCAACGCATGATCCGGCGTGGATACGGATGATTTTCCGCATGACAAAGCAGGAGATGGACTACGTACTTGTCGATATGGTCGTTCAGTCGCTTCCTGCAGACCGCCAGACCTTTGTCGATTTGAAATACCGTCGTCGTGAGACGGTGACGAAGCAAACGGATCGGCTGCATGTATCGTCATCTCAACTGGGACTGTGGAATGCCGAGATCAAACGACGTGTTTTGGATGCACTGCAGTATCGGCTGACAGAGCAGGATATCTTCTTGCGAACCAAGATTGTCAACATGTTAGACGTCCTGGGGACGCTGATTGACATGAAGGAAGAGTTGGATCCAAGCGGTGAAGTGGTCGATCCGTACTGGTATCGTTCGATCGTCGAACATTATGACCGATACAGTCAGCTGCTGCAGGAATTGGATGATTGTATGCAGCGTCCGAATAGCCGTATGGCCGATGTCGTTTCTGCACTTGTCGCTCATCCCTATGAGTTTCAGGTCGTTCTTGCCGAAAAATGCGGTATGAATCCAGGAGTGTTCAGTCGTCGCATGCGCAGCTTCAAAGAGGAAATGCGGGCGTATGTGTGTTGATGGAGTTTTTTAGGACATAACGACGTGCATTTTGTCCAAAAGATAGGAAAAAATGTACTTTCCTCTGATATACAATGTTTTTTGGGGGGAAAGCATGAAACAGAAACGACGAGCTGTCATCTTGGCCGCACTCGGCCTGTACTTGTTCTTTCTGGTTAATCCGTTTCAACTCTCTCTGCCGAAACTCCTGTACGTCAACACGACGGCCAGTCTGCCCATGGGAATTTATCTGGCCATTCCGGGATTTGGCATCCGAGATGGTGATATTGTCGCTTACGAACAGGAGCAGCAGGAGATGGAAAACATCCGTCGCAATGGCTGGCTGCCGGAGGGGGCAGACCCCGTCTTTATCAAGCGTGCAGCGATTGAGGGCGGGAGCTATAGTGTAAGCCCCTCTGATCATATCTTCCGGGTGAATGGGAACATTATTGGCATGGCAATGACAGGTGATGGGAAAGGTCATGTGCTTTATCCACGCTATGGAGTGTTCCTGATCGGAGATGGACAGTTTCTCCCGTATACCAAAGCGGCAAGAAGTTATGATGGGCGTTATACCGGTACGGTTTCGACAGCACGTATCTATAGCCGCGTCATTCCTTTGCTCACCAGATAGGAGCGGTATATGCAGTACTATCGATTTGAGTGCATCGGATCAGCTGGGTATGCCAATATCCGGGATAGAATGCACGGCATTCTGTATCGCTCCATGATTCGTCGTGGTGATGCATTTGCATTTGCTCGAGCCGTCGACGAGGCCGTTGATAATGCCGTGTGTTTTGCTGCTGATGTCGATAACCCTTACGTTTCTGTCCGTCTGCGGATCATGATGTACAGCATCGCGGCCACCGTCACAGCGAAGACAAAGGCGTTTAACGCTTTTACGTATCAACGGCACTTACAGCATCTGACAGCAGATCCCATTGCGCGGGAGATGGACTGGCGTGCGTATGTGCGTCAAAAGAATGGCACATCGGGAATATGGTACATGCTGATCGGGACAGAGTACATTTGTATGGATGCACTGGGACAGTCTGTGACGCTGCTTGTTCGACGGGAATATACAGAGCCCATCGAGGAAAAATCCAGCATCAGGATGCTTGCACCACGATTCATGGTCAAGCAGGATGGTGTTATTTTCTCTCTATAACAACCAGGAGATCGAGCGGAAGGAGACCAGGATGAAGAGTATCAAAAGACTCATCGCACTGCTTCTTATCATGGAAGTAGCTATTATCGTCTATTGCCTGACCGGGCAGCCTACGGAACAGGAATTAGCGGACTATAAACAGGCAAGGCATGATCTTGTTGGGATGGACAATGAGATTCAAAGCATAAGCAGCGCTCATTATGCAGATACTCATGTTTTGGAGCACCTGCAGGAAGTATTGGCCGCGCGGGAGGGGAACAGTAGATTCTTGGAGATTGCTGTCGGTGATATGCCGGAGGAAAAGCCCCGAATGTATAGCGATCCGCCTCCTCGCTACGTCGCTGTAACAGTTGTTCCAGGGAATGACGAAGAATTCCGGACACTGCAGCGGAACATGAAAAACAGCGGAGGTTTTGAAGACGTCTCCATTGATGGAATGAATCTGGATCCAGATGGATTCAGAACGGTACAGATCTCGGCACGGAGGACAGCGAGATGAAAATAAGGGAACTCTGTGCAAGCATTGCAGGAAGAAATCGAGAAGAACGCCGCGTGCGAGTCGCTGTATGTATTGCCGTACTCGTGAGCCTGATGGTCTGCGCCAGTCTTGGTGCGGCATATCATAAGCGTACGAAAGTGCAGGATGTCTACGCCACCATGGAAAAGTGGCAGGAACAAGCCGACTACATCAATGCCCAGAATTATCGGCCAGTACACGCGGAGCAGCTGGATGCGGTTTCTGCGGAACTGCTTGGCAGGATACCAGCACATAACATGGAGATGATCTCTTATCACATATTGAACCAGCAAAATGGAAAAAAAGAGTATCAAGCATACGTACTGTCTGTTCGGGGGCCGTATACAGATACACTCTCGTTCTTGGAGAACTTTCGTGCAAAAGATGCGCTGATTACCATCGTGTCGGTCAAGATGTATCCGGTCAACGACCAAATCGAAACTGAGGTGTGCTATCGCGTCTACCTGAAGTAGAAAGGGGTGAAATGTCTTGGATAAGTATGGACTGAGGTGGGGAAGAGTTATCGCTTTATCCGTGGTACTATTCTGCTTCGCCTTTGGGGGAAGTTGGTATCTTAGCCATGATGCAGCAGTGACTCGCGTCGAGCATGTATCAGCAGAAACCCCGAAAATAGTGCATGAGAAAATACTGGCATCCACGCTTCCTGCCGAAGCGGCCACGGAGATGCAGGAAAACAGCGTGGTGTTTTCCGAAGCTGTCCGTTCCAACAACCCGTTTTTGATGCGATCCGTACAGAGGTCTGGTGCAGCAGTGCCGACAAGGACATTGCCGAGTATCCCCGCAGTTAGTTTCCCGCGTCCTGCTATTCCTTCCATCGCTGCACGGCCACTTTCTCCACAGGAGAATGCGGGGCAGCGTACAGAAGAAATAGTCTCTGCGCCGCAGAAAGAACCCACGGAAAAGAAATACTCTGATCCGATCGCATTCATCCGCACTGGTGCCGGCAGCGCCGTTCCATCCGATGCAATTACCTATTACGGAGGTGATCATCTCACGGTCGGAGAACAAAAGGGACAATCATCCGCAGGAGAGAAATAGCGATGTCTGCACTCACATGGAAAAGTGTGGCATGGGTGCTCACGCTGGATGTATTGCTGATATACGGATTACAGGCGGAACATCCAATCTATGCCCTGATACTTGCTCTCCTGCTGTGGAAGATCGTCCAGGAGGATATGTCCGTCGGCACGATTGATACGAGACTGCTCGTCCTTCTGTTTATCATTGGTGCGCTGCTCCATGAATGGCAAGCTCTTTCCTATCTCTGGCAATGTGGGCTGGCAGCGGTAGTCTTTGTTGGATCCTACTATGGTGAACAGACGCAGCGAAGGACTTCTTATCTTCGCTGCGACATAATCGGTCTGATGATCGTTCTGCTGTATGATCTTCTTGCATTTCCACTGCCTCATCCGTTTTATCAGATGATATTCCATCCGTCCGGTGTGTGGGCAATTTGTGGAGAGATTACAGCACTTGCTGCCGTGGTTTTTCTCTTGCGTTCACATATCGGGAAAAGCATGGGGCATCGCGTCTTCTATGCGATCATCTTTGGCATCTGTAATCCTTTTGTATCCATTATCTCTATGCTGATCGGCAGTCTGATCCGTCTTGGAGAGACACGCTTTAGGCATTCACCATATATCCGATGGATGAAGAAATGTTAGGGAGGTATTTACTTGAAAATTGATCAATTATTTCATCGGCCAGAGCACTTCACCACGCCGACGACATCCCAGAGCCCCGCGGAAAAAGCTGCCCGCAAGTGGGATGCGCGTGAAGGGGAAATCATCGAGCAGAACTATAACCTGCGCCGTATCTCCTTCGGCTTAATCCTTGTGATCATTGCGCTTGCAGGGGCACTCTGCTATAAGGCAGTCACGGAAAACACATTGGTCTATGTTGTCGAGACCGACATCAAAACAGGTGAAGTGCGAAATGTCGGAACGGCGAACTCCATGGCGAACTACACGCCGAACGACGAAGTGTATAGCTATTTCATTCGTCAGTTCGTCCAGGATATTCGCAGTGTTCCGTTGGATGAGGTCGTCTACAACAAGCAGCTCAGTACGGCTTACAGCTTTTTGACAAAGGATGGCGCAAATATCCTGACGGCGCGTATGGAAGCGGAAAACCGTGTACAGAAACTCCACAATGCAACGGTGCAGGTCACGATCAACAGCGTCATCCCGATGGAGGGCGGCAAGAGTTACCAGGTGCGCTGGTCAGAGGTTGAGTATCGTGCCGGAGCCGGCAAAAAGGAAGTAACTCCGTATACGGGCGTATTTACTGTTGAGCAGATCAAGACGAATGACAAAGAAAAGCTGGCGGTCAATCCGTTAGGCCTCTATATCAAAGACCTGCGGTGGGAACGTGATACAGAGACGAAGACTACGCCGGATCAGAAAAATGATCAGCAGACGAAGACTCCTGTGAACTAAGGAATGAAGAGGAGAATCCATGATGAAAATGAACAAGAAAAATCTTAAGGCTCTCGTTTGTGCGTTTGCGTGTTCTGCCTTCGTCACAGGTACAGCAAATGCTACGTCGCTGTCCGAATATCGTGCAGCCCACGCAACGTCCTCGCAGCCCCAAACAACGGATGCGAGCATCAGCGCAGCAGCACAGGCATCGATTGCACAGAGTGACCGCCTCCAGCAGGAACTGGATCGTCTTACCGCTGAGCTTGGGGCACTAAAGGATCGCAAGGGCAGTGATGTGGAAGAGGCTCTCCGGACTCTCGCGGCACGATTGGCAGACGTTGAAGCGAGCCTTCGTGACCAGGCAGACCTCCAGTTTGAGTTGATGCAGATGGTGGAGAAGGGAAATAACGAGCAGTATGGCAATGCCAGTTACTCGCCTTCCGGCCAGCCGCTTGTCAATCCGAATCCCTATGGAAAGTCCGCGTCCTATACACAGGATGCGGCCAATGCGCAGGGCAATAGTACAATGACGTTTTCCTATGCGCCGGATCAGCTCTATAAGATCTACTGCCGTACGGGCTATCTGACGGATATTGAACTGAAAAAGGGCGAGCAGGTGACCTTTGTCGGCGGCGGAGATACCAGCTCGTGGGCGGTCAATGCGACAACTGTGGCCGGTATTCCGCACATCTACGTCAAGCCCGTGGTGCAGACCAGCACGACCAATTTGATCATCAATACTAATAAGCGGAGCTACCAGCTGATCCTCACTGTAAGTGACTGGTACAACCCCATGGTACGATGGAGCTATGGCCTCGAAGATGCACAGACAGCACTCATTCAGCAAGCCAAGGATGAACAGACCATTGCAGCGGATATGAGTGTAACGAGTGTCGATAAGCTGAACTTCTCCTATAAGTGTACGGTGAAAGGGAACAAAAACTATCTCCCGGAAACTGTATTTGATGACGGCGAAAAGACCGTCATTCGGATGAACTCTGGGGTCAAGCTCCTTCCTGCACTCTTTATCCGTGAGTCTGGGAAAAAGGATCTCAGTCTTGCAAACTTCAAGGCAAAGGGAAACTGCTATACACTGGATCGTGTCATCGACCGTGCGGAACTCCGATTTGGCGAGCGGGATATTGTCACGATCGAGCGTAAGAAGTAATCCGTGAAAGGAGCTGACTCCATTGAAGATAAAGGAGATTATCGGGAATCTCTCCGAAGTCGTCGGACGAAAACTAAACAGAAAAAAGGATGCAGAAGGGCTCACAATTCCTGGGGATGAATTGGATCAGGAGATGGATACGAAGACCCCGGAAGGGAATAAATCCATGCTCAAAGGACAGCATGACACTATCCTCGGCATCTCGAAACCCGTCGTTACGGGAATTGTTATCTTCTTCTTCCTGGTCTTCGGCTTGGCATTCTTTTATGCGGCGAGTGACGACAGCGGACAGACAGAGAAGAAGACGGCACGCGTGGAGGATATTGCTGATCCATCCCGTGTGCAGGGCGGCGCATCGGCAAAATTGTCCGATGACTATGGGGCTCTCGAACGGGCAAATGCAGCACATGGCCGTGCGCCCGGGCAGAGCGGGCAAAATGGACAGAAAAATCCACAGGCGCAGAATCCGGCTGCGCCGCCGATGGAGACACAGCAGAATCCGGAGACCGTACAAGCGATTCCCCAGCAGCCAGGCTATGCCGGTGCACAGCGACCGTCGGTCGTTGTTCCTGCGCCCGGTGGGGCATATAGCCAGGGATACGCGCTTCCCTCACAACAGCGGGCGGATGAAGAGACGCAGCGTAAACGTGAGGAGGAACGGAATGCAGCGGAACGCTTAAAAGAGCAGCTGAAATCGGCTATCGCCTTCGCCTTCGAGGGAAAGACACAGCAGGATGCGGGCAGTGCGTCAGATGGTGCGGAATCTGCATCTCCGGCAAATGACAACAATGCAGCGCGTGGGAATAACGTACCAACGCGAAATTCTGCATCAACCTATACCGAGCCGTCGGATCGTACGGTCATGGCAGGAACCTTGATCCCGGCAATGCTGATGACCGGCATCAATACCGATGCGCCGGGACCTGTGATCGCGCAGGTGATGGCCGACGTGTACGATGTGAACGGCATCAATCTGATTATCCCTGCAGGAAGTCGTGTGCTGGGAACGATTGGACAGCTTGAAGGCAGCAGCGGTGGTAAAAATTCCGTCTCAGGGCGGATCGGCATTTCTTTTGATACCGTCGTCTTGCCAAACGGTGGATCGTGGAACATCGGAAAATCCATGATGGCCGTTGATGGAATTGGTTATTCCGGTGTCAATGGCAAACTTCATCGTCATACGGGGAGCAACTTCATGAAGGGGCTCTTCAACAGTGCTCTTACAGCACTCTCTACGCTCGCCGTGGATCGTGTCACACTAGACGCTTCGGCATTTACTGCACTCACTGATACACAGGCACCGACGGCGACCGTTGCGCCGGGGTATACGTTCAATATCTACGTGACGCAGAATATCGCGTTCTGAGGGCATCAATGATGGAAAAAAAAGAGGAACAGAGCACAGTCGCGCCAGCAAAAGTGGTCGCTGGACTGAAAGCGGCCGATCCTGCCATGTGGCATCGTATCATCATGTGCGTCCTGATCGGTTTTGCCGGTCTTGCCGTGATTGGCGGCGTTGTTGTTGATTTTGTTCTTGATCGCCAGGTACAGCAGTTCCGTTCCACACCTATCGTTGGAATGACGGAAAATGCCATCCTTCCCACCGGACACTATTATATCTATCAAGTGTACTTCGATGATGGCAATCAACGACATTATCTGGTCAGTTCCGTCTCCGGCGGTGTTGTTGTTTCCGTCGTTCCACCGGCGGGGACGACGGAGCCGGCAGATGTGATGGAGATGGTGCATTACGATCCGGCTGCCTATATGCTCGATGTCGGCCAAAACGGTGGCTGGGCAATCCGGCCAACCTCGGTATATGATGACCTCCGAAAGAAAATGCAAGGCACGCCAGAGCCTTGACGGGATCCAGCTCCTTATCTGATGAGACAGGGAGCTGTTTTTTTCGGGAAGCGAATCCATGGAAAGGGATGATGAGCCTTATGACAATCGATGAGGAAGTCAATCGCGAAGCACAAAAAAAGGCCTTTCTCTATACGGCACTGATCTTTGCCGTTCTGATGCTCATTACGCAATGGTATGCCACACAGGCAGTCGCAGAAGAATGTGGCTATGATCCGCTGCTTGGGAGTTATATCAGCATCGGCAGCAGCAAGATATATCCGCCTTATGATTATCTTCTGTGGTCGTATGACGAGTATATCAGCCGGGCAATACCTGACATTCTTGATGCGTATTCTGCGCTTGCCCAGATTGTGCTGCTGATCTCTATGGTCTTAATGTATTTCATCAAGAAAAATCTTTTGGTGCAGACATCGCATGGAAGTGCATCCTTCGCGTCGAAGAAGGACATTGACCAATCCGATCTTGGGTCGTATGCATCGAAGAACGGCGGTGTCTATGAGTATCGGAAGACGAAGAAGAAGTTCCTTGGACTGATCCCTTACACAAAGAAAGAAAAGATCATCAAGGATTCCGGCGTTGTTGTCGGGATCAATCCATACACACATAAACTCATGCTGCATGATGGTGTTGAGCACATGCTCCTCATGGCACCGACGCGCAGCGGAAAAGGTGTCTGTACCATCATCCCAACGGGACTCATCTGGAAGCACAGTATCTTTTTTTTCGATCCTAAGGGAGAGTTGTGGAGCCTTACGAGCGGCTACCGCAAGAACGTACTGAAACAGAAGGTGCTTAAATTCCAACCTCTCTGCACGGATGGCTCCGCAGCACGCTGGAACCCGCTTGCAGAGGTCAACTATCGGACAACGGAAGAACTTTCGGACGTTCAGTCCATTGTCTCCGTCATGGTGCGTCCCGATGGCGAATCCAAAGGCGATGAGTTTTGGCCGAACTCTGCGGCAGCTCTTCTCAACGGTGTCATTCTGCATCTTTTGTATAAGCACGACCGTGAAAATCGTCCGCTGCCATGCCCAACCGACATTATGTCGTTCCTGTCCAGTCCGGACAAGTCAACGGAAGAGCTGTTTACGGATATGCGCGATTATGCGCACATCAGCCCCGAAGAATTTATGGAAGTGCCGGAAGTCGGGGAGGATGGGAAGCCGTTGAAGGATGAAAACGGCATCATCAAGCGGAAGAAGAATCCGCTCAAGGAAATCTATGGTGAATACATCAAAGATTTTCGCCCATTCGTAGAGAAACTGGGAATAAAGGTGAAGTCGATCGATGAAATCCGCGTCGCCTTGCAGCAGAAAATAGATAAGGGCGAGAAGATCCAGTGGAATTCTGTCGATGAGGCTGGATTACCAGTAAGCGAGCCATACCACATGCTGCTGTCGCATCCCAAGGTGGCAGAGTGCGCGGCGAACATCCTGAATGGTGCGCAGCAGACCACAGCGTCTATCATGCAGACGGCGCAGACGTCTCTTGCGATCTATCAAGATCCGGTCGTCCAGAATAACACCGCTGTTTCGGATTTTGCGATTCGGGATCTGCTTGACCCGCAACAGGCAGTCTCCCTCTATCTCTGTATGGAGGTCAAAGACATTGCGGCGGTTAAGCCGATCGCACGTCTCTTTATCCAGATGATCTGCTCAAAACTCATACGGGATATGAAATTTGAAACGGATCCCAATAAACCCGCGCCGAAGAAGCAGCGGCTTTTGCTTATGCTGGATGAGTTTCCGCAGCTCGGCAACATGAAATGTATAGAGCTTGCCCTTGCCATCTGTGCGGGCTATGGGATCAAGGTTTGTATCGTCTGCCAGGATGTCAATCAGATAAACAAGGAGTACACGAAGGACAACTCCATCGGCTCCAACTGCCACGTCCATATCTACTTCACGCCGAACATCGATTCCGGCGGTGCAACGGCCGAGGCAATCTCAAAAACGCTTGGGAAGCGAACCATCTCCACTACGTCGCATAGTGACGGCGGTGGAGGTTGGTTCAAAGGCTCGGATTCCGTCTCTCAGACGGGTAGAGAACTCATGACGCCCGATGAGGTCAGTCACATGAGCTCCGAGAAAGAATTGATCTTTGTTGCGGGGCATAAGGCAATCTTTGGCGACAAGCTGCGTTACTATGAGCATCCGTTCCTCATCAAGCGTACACAGATGAAGTGTCCGGCGACAAGCGATACTGTAACGCGTGTCACAAATTTTGAGGAACTGTTTCGGGTGCATGCGGCAGATCAGGAGGCAAAGGAAGAGGATCGCCGCCGCGTGTTGGAAGATCGGGCACGAAAAGCCGGGCTTTCCTATCAGGAGTATGTCTGCCAGCTTGCGGAGGAGAGAGAAAAACGAGAACAGGAAATTGTCTCCCGTATTTTAGGCAAAAAACCGGATCAGGAGGAAAATGATGCGCAGGAAGAAGCTGTCCAACAGCCTACAGGGACAGGCGAAGACCATTCGCAACATCCCGACCATTACGAAAGCAAAGAAACCGGTGATTATCGGACACGGCCAGAAGGTGCGGAAACGGTAGAAACTGCACCAGAAGAGCCAGCACGGGCAGGGGATGTGGAAAACGAGCATCAAGCTGCCGTGCGCAGGGAAATAGAGAAAAAAGAAGCAAGCCGAAAGAACGTCCTTGGAGCGGAAGACGCATCTGTCACAGATGATGCACCTGTCACGGATGATGCGTCCGCTGCTGCTATGGGACTGGTGGAGTATGATGCAGCCACAGCTGCGATACAGCAGACAGAAGAAAATATCGCACCAAACGAGGAAAAAGAGGATGATTTATTCTCTAGTGTCCTTTTGGGTGGAATAGGTGATATGGATGACGCATCGCCGGAAGACCTCGATATGGACGATGAGTTTACACTTACTGAAAATGACGTTACCACAGAACGTCCCGTTGAGACTTATGAAAAATTCCTGACGACAATGAATAAGGAGGAGACAGAATGAACCGCAACAGCGAACAGTATCAGATCACCATGGATGCGCTCATCACTTCGATGCAGCCCATCTTGCCGTTCATGAAGGATAAAAATGTTTTTGAAGTGTATGTGAATCCGGATGGAAAGATATGGACAGACAGCCTTGGAAAAGGCCGCGGATATACGGGAAAGAGCATATCTCCTGAGGATACGCGGGGAATCATCATCAACGTTGCCGCCTTGACCGATCAGTTGGTCAAGCCGGATCGTCCTGCGCTCGATGCGGAAATTCCGTCGAACCCGTTCTTTCCAAAGTGTCGTTTCGAAGGGAATTTGCCGCGCATTGTCCCTGCGCCGACACTCAATATTCGTAAACATCCAGAAACCATCTTCACACTCGAGGATTATGTCGCACAGGGAACGCTTACCGAAAAGCAGTATGGCTTTCTGATCAATGCAATACATGCCAAGAAGAATATCATTGCAGCAGGAGGAACGAAATCCGGCAAGACTACCTTTCTCAATGCCATCCTAGCTGAAATCTCAAAACTCGAGGATCGTGTCATCCTCATAGAGGATACACCGGAGCTGCAGTGCAGTGCTGCTGACTGCGTACAGATGCGTGCAACGGCGACATTCGCGATGGAGGATTGTCTGCGTCAGGTGCTGCGCATGACACCAGATCGCATCGTTGTCGGTGAGGTGCGCTCGGGTGAGGCATTGGCACTGCTTGACGCATGGTCTACAGGACACGGTGGGGGATGCTCCACTGTCCACAGCAACTCTGCCGTGGATACGCTGCTGCGCTTGGAGAACATGACAGCGCGTGTCTCCAGAAATCCGCAGCAGTCGACCATTGCACAGGCGGTGAATTACGTTGTCTATCTCAAATATACGGGAAATAGCAGGAAAGTACAGGAGATTCTCGAGATTGACAGTTGGGATCCCGCTGCGAAAAAGTATAATTATCACGCAGTCGCATAAAATTTTTGTCAAAATGAAAAAACATAGGAATTTTACGAGGCCATTTCGATGTACGATAAAAATGTCCGTATGAATGTTCTTCAAGGAGGTATCTTTATCATGAATGTTAAACAGAAAATCTACAAAGCCGGAAAATTTGTTAAGGAGAACAAACTCTTGATGTTCCAGCTTGGGGTGATGGGGGCAGTCGTTCTGACGAATGACGTATCGTTTGCCAGCCAGGCAGACGACACCTTCTCCGTTGTCACAACGCCGCTTGAAAAGTTCCAGAAGACGATTACGGGGCCGATTGCGATGGCGATCGGAACGGCAGGGGCCGGACTCCTCGGCCTTTCGGTTACCATGAACTTCGAGAATCGGATCGCACAACGCGGGGTTCAGGGAGTTGGTGGTATCGGTCTTGGCATGGGGGCCGCATCCGTGGTCTCGAAACTCGGGACGGGACTTCTCTTTTGAGGGTGATACATTATGGCAGATAAAGAAGAAGTGGCCAGCTGGTATGATGTGGACTTTTTCCGGGGACTGACGGAACCTTCGCTTTTAGCAGGGGTTCCCAAGCCTGTTCTCGTATGGAATGCGCTGTTTGCTGTATTTCTTATCCTGAATTTTGGGTTCTTTTACATCCTTATTTTCACCTTCCTTCTGCATTTTCTGGCCATCTATGTTTGCAAGAGCGACGTTCAGTTCTTTGACTGTATCAAGTCATATATGAACAAAAAACGCTATTACAGTACGTAAGAAGCGGAGGTCGGCATGGAGAATAAGAATGTCATCGATTTTCCTGTTTATGCGGAGCATAATGCACTGTGGGGCTGTGGAGCACATGGTCACATTACTGCGTTCATTGACCGTGCATGGGCAGAGAAAAATGGTGCTTTGGATGTTCATACCGTGTCGGAAGCAACGAGCCTCGCGGAAAAAGCAGCAAGACATGGTGCTCTGATCACATGGGAGATCGATAACCATGGAGCCCTCGATGTCCAGCGTGCGATGGCACTAGTCGAGCAGCATGAAGCACTTCGGCGCATCAATGTCATTCACGGATCGTGCAGTGCCGAAGAAAAGAACGAGCTGGGCGATGCTGCGAAATACTACATGAAGGCGGTAAAGTCTCATCTTCCGAAAACATCGCTGATTGGGAAGGAAAACCTGCGGGACGTTGGGGCGGAGCTGTTACATTTCACGGCTGAGGTTGACCGTGCGGTTGTTATGGAAATGAAACGGGCACGATTCTCTCTATCCAGCATAGAGAGTGCTGTCCTCCAGTGCAGCCCGCGCCGGGAAGCCGTTGCTTCATATTATCAGAATGTGAAGAAAGGGAAGATCAAGACATGTACTATCCAAGAGGAACAGGGACGATCAGCTTTCCTGTCAAGATAGTGTGTCTTATGGCTCATCAATTTAGATGGGCTATTTTTCTATCAGAGAAACGAAATGCAGAAAGGAGTATGTTGTATCGACGAATGGATGATACAGCGAAAACGACATGGCATCACTCAATGAATTTGGACTCCAGTCCACCGCGATCGAGGAATGGCTCCCCTGGGGAGGTATTATCCGTCCGTCCATAATGAAGCAGAAAGATGGATCGATGTTCAGCATCATTACATACGACCCGTATACGACGGATTTATCTTCTACATTGCCGTTGTGGGAGTTTCGTCGCGGGTGGGTCATGTGGAATGAGCACCAGCATGCAGTGGGTTCACGGGCACAGGACTACCTTATCATCGGTTGGAATCCGTTTGAGACGAACGGCCGCATTGAAAACGCACTGCGTCCCGGTATTATGGCTGCGGGAAGTGTAGACTATTTTGATCAGGAGATACATCGCTTTCTGGCTGACTTCCAAAATCTCACAGCTGCGCGGCTACTGGAATATCAGGAGATCATGGATGTACTCTCTTTCTCGCTTTCTATGGGGGAAGATCGACAGGAGATGCCGGATTGTCCGCTCTATATGGATGCGCTGCTCTCCCAGAACGTAGATTTTGAGTTTGGCAGCAACGACGTGTTTATCAATGGCAAACGTATTTGTGCCGTCTCCCTGCTTGCTCCGGATGGAGCGAATGACCTGTACCAGCAGCTTGAGCATGTGACCTACAGACACGTGCGGAGGCTGCTTCTCTTCAACAAAAAACAGGCAAAACATGACTTCCTGAAATATACGTCACGCTGGTTTCCAACACGTTCCGTCATTCGGCACATGGCAACAGACGACCTTTTCGGTGACTACAACGGATATTACACAGATACGCTTCTCTTCCCGCTGGACGAGGAACACGACGCTCCCTTCCAAGCCGAGCTTCGAGGCATATTAAACCAGGCCGAGCTCCCGTATATCGTGGAAGAGTACAACTTAAAAGAAGTCTTTTGGGGGAGCATCCCCGGGCTTTTCCTGGCCAATGCGTATCCGCCGGTCACCGGCTTTCATGATCTGTCAGAATTTCTTCATGCAACCATCGAAATAAAGGAAGAGCGTGAAGATATATTGGAACAGGCGGAAGGCAGCTTAAACGCGGAAACTCCATCTGAAAAAATTGAAGGAGGGGAAGGATAAATGTATCGTTTGGATCGTTTCTTGGTCAAACGCGAACCACTGAAATACACACTGCCATGGGCGAGGGTTATCGCCGGGGATCCGACGCTTGTCCTCAACAAAGACGGCTCAATACAGACCACGTTCCGCTATCGTGGCCCGGATCTGGACTCGGCGATTAGGGAGCAGCTCTCCATCATGACACAGCAGCTGAACTCCGTTTTTATGGCAATGGAAACAGGATGGGTTATGTTCTTTGAAGCCCAACGCATTCCGTCAACGGACTACCCAACAGATTCCTGCTTTCCCGATCCGATCACCAAGATCATGGATGACGAGCGGAAAGCCTATTTCAGCAGCGGAGACTCCCATTTTGAGTCTGACTACTACGCTACGCTCTATTGGATGCCGCCGAACGATCACGAGGGACGGCTGCGTGCCTTTGTTGTTGAGGGGAAGAAGCAAAAAGGACTGACGAAAGAAGACTATCTCACTACATTCAGCAATGTCGTCGAAGAAGTCTATAAGGCATTCTTTGCCTGTCAGATTCCTTGTGAGATCCTGTCTGTGGATGAAATGGTGACCTATCTTTATTCCACCATATCGATGAACCGCCGCACGCTGCGACTGCCGAAGCATCCGCTTCTGCTTGACCAGTTCCTGTGTGATTCTGCTCTTTCGGGCGGGCTTGAACCACGGCTCGGTAGAAAGCACATGCGCGTTGTAACGATCATCGGCTACATGGACAACACCATCTTTGGCATTTTCGATGGTCTCAACCTTCAGAACTTCTCTTATCGCTGGATTTCGCGCTATTATTGTCTCAGCAAACTGGATGCCCTAGATGCCGTCAGCAAGAAAACCAAAGAATGGAAGGCAAAATTTAAGAGCCTCATGGACATGTTGCGTGAATTCGCCAGTGGCCAGGAAGACAACAGCAACATCAACCAGACCGCCGTTGCAAAGTACCAACAAGCAAAATCAGCGGAGGGACTCATCGAGTCCGATATGACCTCCTTTGGCTATTACACCTCCTGCATCGTCATCTTGGGAAACTCTCCGGATGAGGCAGATATGCGGGCGAAGGCCGTCGTTCAAACCATCAATAACATTGGCTTCAAAGCAAAGATAGAAGACCTCAACAGTGTCGATGCATGGATGGGGACACTTCCCGGCAACGTCGGTCGCAACGTCCGTCGTCATTTGGTCTCATGCTCGAATCTCGTCCACATGATGCCGCTTTCTACCATCTGGGCAGGGGACTCGCGTAATCATCATCTGGACGGTCCACCACTCCTTTATACACAGACCTCCGGCAGCACCCCATTTCGCCTTAGTCTCCACGTCGGCGATGTCGGACATACGCTCGTTGTCGGGCCGACTGGTGCAGGTAAATCCGTCTTTCTCAACATGGTGGAATCGTCCTTTCGTAAGTACAAAAATGCTCGTGTCTTCGTCTTTGACAAGGGCGCATCCAGCTATGTCCTCACACGGGGCGTCGGAGGAACATTCTTTGACCTCGGCAACGAAGAATCCGGTGCATTATCCTTCCAACCTCTTGCACAGATCGACGATGACAAAGAGCGGCAGTGGGCGTTGGAATGGCTTTGTGACTATGTGCGGCAGGAGAACCTTGAAATCACACCGGAGCGTAAACAGCTGATCTGGGACGCACTGGAAGCGGTAGCGACCTCCTATGTGGGTGATAAGAAGCGACTGCGCCGCATGACTACTCTCGTGAATGCGATCCAGTCGGAAGAACTGAAAAAAGCACTCGCTCCACTTTGCTCCGGCGGACCCTATGGCCGTATCTTTGATTCCGACGTTGACAGCCTCCAGCTCGGATCATGGCAGACCTTTGAAATGGAGAAACTCATGAGTACGCCGCAGATTGTCGGGACAACGCTCATGTATATCTTCCATAGGATTGAACAAAGCCTAAAGGGAGAACCGACGATCATCGTTCTGGATGAGTGTTGGGTATTCTTTGACAATGAACAGTTTGCGGCGAAAATCCGCGAGTGGCTCAAAGTCCTGCGGAAGGCGAATGCCTCCGTCATCTTTGCCACGCAGTCCATCACCGATATTGTCAACAGCCCCATCTTTCATACCGTACTCGAGTCATGTTACAGCCGCATCTTCTTGCCGAACAACGATGCGCTGGAAAAGCAAACAGCCGAGAACTATGGACTGTTTGGCCTCAACAAGAGACAGATTGAGATCCTCGCGTCGGCCACGAAAAAACGCCACTATTATTATGTCTCCCCTTACGGATCACGTCTTTTTGAGCTCGCACTGGACGCTTGTCCCGTCTCCCTTGCCTATGTTGCCGTCAACACGGAGGACGTACTCGCGGCCAAAGAAATTGTGCGGGATTACGGAACAAAGGAGTTTAATCGCCGTTGGCTGACTCGCTCCAACATACTCGAGGAGAAAAATGATGATGTGCGGGAAGAAGCCATTGTTTCGTAACATCTCCATCGAGACCTGCAAGGAAAGAGAAGGTGGGAAGATATGAGAAACATCACAATCGCCTATCTGGATATTCTCGGGGAGATCATGGCCAGACGTGACAAAGAGATAGCAGATCGTACACAGAACAACGTTCAGGCAGAAACATACGATCACGATCTGACAGCGGCGATCCGTCTCTTGGAATGTGGCTACGACGTAAAGGATGTCATTTCCGTCATACGGGATAAGTCCCCGATGGCCAAGCAGCTTTCGGATGCTCGTGCTATGATGCTGTATAGCGGAAAAGTCATAGAGGAGGTCAACGACAACTGGGCAGAGCGGGCAGAAGGGACAATGCAGGAGGCGAAAGAGAGTTATCTGCGCCGCCTTTCTGCACAGGAAGACGATGCGGCCATCCAGCGGGACTGCCAGATCGGGCTCGCCATGATCCGACAGGACAGCTTTCCTCTCCCAATTGTTCGACAAGTCTTTGAGCAGCATGCAGACCTCCGAGAAGATAATACATACCTCAGGGCTCTCTTTTCTGCCTTATCAGACGGGAAGGAACGTTACGAGGCAATAGAGACATATCATGCAGCACGCATGGAGAGTGGAGCAGACGTATACCGCAAATTTGCCCGCGCCTACATGGAAGAAAACGAACGATCCGTTCTCACAGACATGGATGACGCACGTATTGTCGAACGCATCAATCAGGATTATCTCCGAAGACTAAAAAGGGGAGAATTAAGTGAACAGATAGATATAGAGCATGCTCTGCGGCTCTTTGAACAGGACGTAGAACCAATCATGCGTGAAGGTATCGTCATCGCATCACCACTTTATCCTGCATCTTCTGAGGATCGTGAAGCTCGCCTGACGAAACTCTTCTCCATGGTCAAAGCTCGGATATTAGGGAAGACCATGAACATAGATCGGTCAGCCGAGGAAGAGCTGCTGGCCGACCATGAGAATATACGGGAACAGGAAAAACTGAGTCACTATGTTGTGTTTCCGCGCTCCGACATGCGGGAAGATCTCGAATCGGAGTACCAGTACCAACGGAAAAAGATTGAGGGTGCGATCCGATTGCCGTACAACATCACCATGGAGGTCAAAATCGTTAAAGCACTCCTTAACGATGGGGCAGAATCCAGAAATCTAAACCCTATTCTGTCACGCTACAAGCCCAAAGATTGGGCACAGGAGCATCCGAATCAGCCTTATCCATCCTACGTTCTGAAACAGATCGAAAAAGAAGCGCAGGAAAGAGAACTGATGCAGGAGAAAAATCTCGTCCGAACGCGGAACGACTCAGGAGAGGTATGATCGATCCACTGAAAGAAAATCCAGCAACAACACGGGAGTGCAGGGGGCAGAGTCTCCTGCGGTGGAGGGTGGGGCGGCGGTTGCAGTCGGCATGGTACAGAACACGTTCTGTACGCTGCCGTCTGCAAAAGCCATAAAAATCGAAAGGGACAGTGATTGAGTGACGTGTCGCGAAATGTCTGTCCCTTTTCCATCGCTGGAACAGTGGATATTCTGCTGTGAAGAGCGAAAGCAATGTAGGGATCATTGATCCTGGAGCGAGCGATCTTCTCAGCAGAATGGGGCAATAAGGCAAGGATTCGAAGGTGCAGGAGGCAGAGCCTACTGTGGTGGAGGGTGGGGCGGCGGTTGCAGTCGGCATGGTACAGAACATGTTCTGCACGCTGCCGTCTGCGAAAGACATAAAATCGAAAGGGACAGTGATTGAGCGACGTGTCGCAAAATGCCTGTCCTTTTTCCATTCATTAGTCTATAACTCTTTTTTGCAACTAAATATAGTTGCAAAAAAAGAAAGAGTATATTAAAATGATCATGAAGAAATTCCTTCGTGCAAAATCATAGGATTTTTTGAATGGGTTTGTGGACTACTATGAAAGTGACATATTGCTTTTATAGGAGGACACGACATGAGCGAGCAGGAAATGCTGCGGAACGAAGTCAGAAAACACCTGGGAGAGGTAGGTGATGATATAGCGAAGTACAGGAATTTCCTCAATACGATGGCAAAGTTTCACAAATATTCCCTTGTGGAACAGTTCAATCTGCATGGCTGTGCGCCGGATGATGCCACCGCCGTTGCATCGGAGGATATATGGCGTAAGGTGTTTCATACCGAGCTCGCAGCAGATGCTGCGGGGATACCGTTGCTTGTGGCGCAGCCAGACAACCAGTATGCTATACGTTACGTCTACGACGTGCGTGATACGGTTGGGTTTCGCAACGGCGATGCGGCATTGCAGGACGTGTTATGGGACTTTACACCGTCAGATGAGCCAACGGCAAAACGCACGTTGGGTGGAGCACCGGGACAGTCACTGGATGCTGTGATCCAGGAGAAAGCGGCCATTCTGGCACAGGAGCGGCATATAGAACCGGCGGACTTTATCGCCCACAGTGTGGAGTATGTTGTACGAGCGCGTCTTGGTCTGCCGCAGTCACAGCTCTCCTCAATGGAGGAGGATATACCGCAGAATGTGCATATTGCCGTTATTCTGAATACGGTGCATGAAGTATCAAAAGATATGTTGGATGCGCTCGGTCACGCAATCCGCGCTGAGCACGAAAGAGCGAAGAGAGACAAGGAGGCGGAGTCAAATGACAGAGGAAGAGATCCTGCACAGCCACTTTGGCGAATGGGGGAGTATGAGACGGGACTATTTGCGCCGGACGCAGCCGGAAGAGTGGGCGAGGATGGTGCGAGAGGGGATCGCGGAGCAGTATCTGAGAGATTACGACGACGTGGTGTACGATCAGTTCGTACAGATGACGGAGGAGGCCTGCAGGCGGGACGGAGTAACGGAGGAACTCAAGAAGCGCGACGTGATGAAGTGGATCCGAGCGTACAACAGCGTCCTCGCGGAAGTGCGGGAGATTCTGCGGTACGAGGTGATGCCTCCGATCGAGGAAGCACCCATGTAGGAAGCCTCTCCATTGAGCTCCCACAGGAGCTGAATGCGGAGGCCGCAGAAGGGATCTTTTCTGAAATTCAACGCGCACGTGAGGAAGGTCGTATCACGGAGGTGGAATCCCGTGATAGGTACCTTTCTTTCGTGCGTGAACTCATGTCTGCGGATGGAATGGGGCAGGAGGAACGGGATGCTCTGATCGGACGGGCATACTATGCAGTTGCCGTAACGTATGGATCTGTGCCCGAGCGGCGCACATCCAGCCAGGCACAGGAAGCCGCTGCCCCATCTGTAGGCACATCGCCGGATATTCCGGAAGAGCCGTCGATGGAGATGTCGATCAAAGCATGGTATCGCGGCCATCATGGGGACGATCCGAGTGGTGAATTCCTGCATGATATTACTTTTCGCGAATTAGATGATGCGCTCCCTATGGGCAGTGCGTTATATCCCTATGCGGGAATCGACAGCAGCGACGTGCGAGAGATACTCTTCACCCAGCTTGCAGAGCTGTCCGGACGGTCTTATGATGACATCGCACGGGCGTGGATAGGTACTCCTGCAGCTGAGGTGCGCCGGGAACACGAAGAAGCTGTGATCGTGGAAGAGTCCACGATTGAAGCGGAGGTACAGGAGTCCGCAGACACTATAGGCGATGCTGCATCGGATGATGCAGCAAGGGAAAAGACGGAAGAAGGAACGGCAGAACCGAGTCGTGCAGCAGCAGAACAGGAAGTGGAGAAACCAATCGCGGAGCAGCCTTTTCCCGATCCGGAGGTGACAGCAGAGCCGGGATCTTCGATCCCGGAGGAGCTTGCTCATGGATCGGCAGAAGGCGAACAAGAACATACCGTTGATCTATCACGACTAGACCTTGCGGCAGATATGACGACCACAGTGGGAAAGCGGGCGGTATTCCAACGGAACCTCGCGGCTGTGCAGATTGCAAACGACCTGGAACAGAGCGGGCGAATGGCAACGGAAGAAGAACTTGCTGTTCTGCGGTCATACTCCGGCTTCGGGGGAATACCGGAGGCGTTTGACGCACGTAATGCATCGTGGCACAGCGAGTATGAACAGGCAAAAGGAATCATGACAGATGCCGAATTTACATCTGCCCGCGCATCCACGCTGGATGCGTTCTACACGCCGCCGGAAATTATCCAGGCCATTTACGGGGGGCTTCACAATGCGGGGTTCCGGGCAGGGAACATCCTCGATCCGTCGACCGGAACAGGGCGCTTTTTGCAATATATGCCGGAGGATATAAAGAAAGAAAGTATTCGCGTAGGCGTGGAGCTTGATCTCCTGACGGCGAAGATTGCCCGCTATTCCTCGGACAATGCCAGGATCATCCAGCGAGGCTTTGAACGTACGCGCTTTCCCAATCATTCTTTTGATCTTGCCATCTCGAATGTTCCATTCGGAGACTACATCATCACCGATACGAATTATGCGAAGAACTACTTCGTCCATGATTATTTCTTGAAAAAAATGATGGACGAGGTACGTCCCGGCGGCCTTGTTGTTGCTATAACAAGTCATGGAACGATGGACAAAAAAGACGAGACGCTGCGGCGCGAACTTGCCCAGAAGGGCGAATTGATTCGCGCGGTGCGCCTTCCGAATCAGCTGTTCGCGGGCGCGGGGACAGATGCTCTTTCGGATCTCCTTATCTTTCGCAAGCGAGAAAGAGAGCTTGCTGCGGATGCGCCGCTGCCGGAGTGGGTACACGCCGATCGGCAGGAAAGTAATGACTATCGCGGCGGCAAGTTTATCACCTCTGAGTACTATGTGAATCACTATTTCGTGGAGCATCCGGAGGATATTCTCGGGACGCCTTCGGTACGCAGTTCTGCTTTTGGAATTACGCCTTACGTCGACGGGCATGACGGAAAGGCACTTGCAGAGGAACTGTCGGCTGCACTTGCGTCTTTGCCGGAACAGACCTACCAACAGAAAGCGCAGTCACTTCCTCCGCCAAAAGAGGAAGAAGCTCCTGAGAAGAATCAGCCATTTGGGTATTACGAAAAAGACGGTGGCATCGTTTATTTCTCGCCAGAAGGTACCATTGAGACACAGAATTTCGACAAAAAGAGTGCTGCCCAGGTACGTCTGGCCATGCAGATCCGTGATCGCATTCACGCCATGTATGACGCTGAGCTGCGCGACTGCAGTGATGCAGAGCTTATCCAGCACCAGAGCGCACTGCGCGAACTTTACGACACCTATACCAAGACATACGGCAACATCTTCAAGGATACGCGGCTGCGGCGCAGCTTTGCCAACGATGCTTCGTATCCTCTCCTGACATCTCTCGAGGTCATCGAAGACGGTGAGCTCGTCGGGCTGTCGGATATTTTCTCCAAGCGGACGATCCACGCCTATACACCGCCGACTCATGCGGACACGCCAAGCGAAGCACTGATGATCTCCATGCAGGAGAAAGGGAAGGTAGATATTCCCTATATGTCGTCTCTGACCGAGCTTTCCCCAGAGGAGATCGTCGGGGACCTGGAGTATGTCAGCATATTCGAGGACATAGAGACGAACACCTATGTCCCTGCGGATGAGTATCTATCGGGAGATGTGCGCGGCCGCATGGAGAGACTCGAGCAGCAGCGGCAGAAATGGCAGCAGGAAATGGAGGGGATTGCCAAAGAACAGACCTTCCCAATCCCGAAGCTCTTTTCGTACAGCGCATCAAACACCAAGATTTCCGTCGATGAGAACAAACTGCAGAGGTGGAATGCTCTCCGTGATTTTTCTGACGCAGAAAAAGAGGAACTCTTTCGGAAAGAGAATCGGGGGGCATTCTATCATGTCATGAAAAGTGCAGCACCACATATTCGTGAGAGATATTTCCGGTTTTTGGAGAATCGTCCAGAGGCTGTGCAGGAGCTGAATGATCCGCTCTTTTATCTGGAATGTCTGCGCAACGATCTTCGATTTGATTTTACGATTAACGACACGCATCGCATCTTTTCGGATACGCTGGACGCGATTGGCATTGGGAAAAGGGACAGCGGCGGACTGATCGACAGCAAAATGATGGGGTTTCTTTACCAGGCTTTCTCTGCCTATCAAAATGGGGCGTATCCAGAGGCACTGGAAATAGGACGTCTCGCCATTGACTTGCAGGAATACCAGCACAGCTATGACGAGCGTTTGAAACAGGTATGTGAGAGCAGCACCGATCCACTCATCACCTATCTGCGCGGCGAAATTCGACGGGCAGAGAAAAACTATGCTGCCCTCGAGAAGGTGAAGCCGAAGGATCTCACTGCCGATGAGATCAAAATTAACCTAGGCGCGACGTGGATCGCAGCGGAGGACATCGAGCAGTTCATTGCAGACACACTGGAATGCCGATCCTTACAGAGAATCGTTCAGTATGCGCCGGCAACAGGAGAGTGGAAAGTCGAGAAGACAAACCACATTTACGCCAATAAGGTGAAAATGTACTCCACCTATGGGACACAGGAAACGAGTGCACTTGATGTTCTTGAGGCAGCTCTGAATCATCGCCAGATCCGCATCCGTGATGACAACGGTATAGTCAACGAACGGGCATCTCTGCTGATCGCACAGAAAATGGACGATCTGCGTGATGCATTCCTCAAGTGGGTGTATCAGGATGAGGATCGGAAGCGTCGCCTTGTCAGCTACTACAATCGCCACTTCAACAACATCGTTCCACGTACATTTGACGGCTCACGCCTGACATTCCCGGGAATGAACCCCGAGATCGAGCTGAAATCGCATCAGAAAAATGCAGTCGCCCGCACGATGTTCGGCGGGAACACTCTTCTTGCCCATGTCGTCGGTGCAGGGAAGACTTTTGAAATGCAGGCCTCGGCGATGGAGTCCAAACGCATCGGGCTGTGCAAGAAATCCCTCATGATCATGCCAGGGCATCTGACGGAGCAGTTCGGCGCAGAGTTTCTGCGCCTGTACCCGAACGCGAAGATCCTCGTTGCAACGCCAAAGGACTTCCAGAAGGGGAAGCGGGCGGAGTTCTGTGCGAAAATCACAGGGCAGGACTGGGATGCCGTCATCATGAGCTATGAGCAGTTCGGCAAGATCCCGCTTTCCCTGGAGCGGCAGGAACAGTTCGTCAAGCATGAAATTGAGCAGCTGACCGACTCATTGTCGCAGATGAAAGAAGAGCGAAGCGGCAGCGGATTCTCGATAAAGCAGACGGAAAAGCAGATCAAGACGCTGCAAAGAAAATATGCAGCGATCATGGATGCATACCAGAATCGTCAGGATGCGACGATCACGTTTGAGCAGCTGGGCGTTGACCGACTGTATGTCGATGAGGCGCATTTTTATAAGAACCTCTCGTTCACGACGAAGATCCAGGGGCTGAACGCGACGGGCGCAGAGAAATCCACCGATCTCCTGGCCAAAATTCAGTATCTGAACGAGATCACCAATGAACGCGGCGTCGTCTTTGCCACCGGCACACCAATCTCTAACTCCATGGCCGAGCTGTATACCATGCAGCGGTATCTTCGCCCAAGCCGGCTGGAGTCACAGGGGCTTTATCATTTCGACGCATGGGCGAGTACGTTCGGCCAGGAAACGACGACCATGGAGATCGATCCTGCCGGCAAGGGCTTTCGCGCAAAGACGCGTTTTGCGCGGTTTAACAACATCCCGGAACTCACGAGCATGTTCAAAGAGTTTGCGGATGTAAAGACTGCCGAGAGCCTGAAACTGCCCGTTCCCGCCTATGACATTGAGATCGTGAAAGCCGATGCTTCCGCTGTTCAGAAAGAATTGGTTGACCGTCTGGCAGAACGTGCGAAGCGGATACGTCAGCGCAACCCGATTAAGCTGCGTGAGGGAGCTGATCCGTCGAGCGGAAAGGGCATGGACAACATGCTCGTCGTGATCAAAGAAGGACAGTCCGCTGCACTGAATCCGCGCATTCTGGATGCGGACTACGAAGACAATCCCACGGGCAAGGTCAGCCTCTGCGCTGACAACGTTTATGACATCTACCAAAAGACTACTGTGCAGAAGTCCACACAGGTCATCTTCTGTGACCAATCCACACCGAACAGCAAAGCACCGTACAACGTTTATGATGACTTGCGTGAGAAACTCATGGAACGCGGCGTTCCAAAGGAACAAATTGCCTTTATCCATGACTACGACACGCCAGAGAAGAAGGAGCGGCTCTTTGCGAAAGTTCGGAAAGGAGACGTGCGCATCCTGCTCGGATCATCAGACAAACTGGGGGTCGGGACAAACATCCAGAATAAACTCATCGCATCGCATGATCTGGACTGTCCGTGGAAGCCGAGCCAGATCGAGCAGCGTTTTGGTCGCATCGTTCGGCGGGGCAACGAAAACAAGCAGGTGAAAATCTTTCGCTATGTAACGGATGCCACCTTTGACTCCTATATGTGGCAGACCAACGAGGTAAAACAACGGTTCATCTCACAGGTGTTCACAGAGCAGATCCCCGCGCGTGAAGCGGAGGACGTAGACGAGTTTACGATGACCTATGCGCAGCTAAAGGCCGCATGTACGGGGAATCCGCTCTACAAGGAACAGTTCGAGCTGCGGAACGACTTGCAGAAACTCGAGGCAGAGCGTGCGCAGTATCTGGATGACCATGCACGCATGGAAAACCAGCTCAACGTTCATCTGCCTGTCGCTATCAAGACAGTGGATAGCTTCGTTCAAGCATTGCGTGTAGATGTGAATACGCTAAATGCGCATTCACAGGACGAGCCCCTTGTCTTGCAGGGAGAGACATATCGGACACCGGAAGAGATCGGAAAAGCATTCGCCGAATGCGCACGAGCCATCTATGACGGCCAGCTGACCGAAACACCGCGCGGAGAGTATCGTGGTCTGAAGGTATCCGTGGTGCGCGGAGATAAGCGCGGCATGGAGGTCGCACTGACCGGCATGAGCTCCACCCGCTTTCCGATTGGGCTGACGACGCCTGAAGAGAACGCCTCACGTCTCGCAAATGCACCGAAGCGCATTGACGAAAAACTGGCATCAGCGGCGGCAGAACTGGATCGGCTGCATCAGGAGGTGAAGGACTGCAAGGAAGGCCTTGGAAAGCCGTTCGCAAAGGAGGAGGAATACCGGGCAAAAACCCGACGGATGAACGAAGTCTCTCTTCAGATTGAGGAGCAGAACAAGAAAGAAGAGCGCGCGGAAACCAAAGGATTAGAGCAGCAGAACGCTGTCATTCGATGAAAGGAGAACATTATGCTTTCGTGGATTTTATGTGCCATTGGTGGCGTTGTGATCGGCCTGTATCTTGCCGCTCTCGCCAAGAAGGACAAGAAAAAGGACTACACAGCGATCTTTACACAGGAAGATCCGCGCCTTGAGAATCGAGTGGATGAATTTTATGAAGGCGTGAAAAAGAAATTCTCATTGAAATGAGACAGATTACTGGCAAGGGAAATTTCTACGGCGTGCAGTGAGAGCAGAACGATTTGACGAAAACGAGGCGGGAGGTTATAATAGACATAGAAAAGGTGCTGCCGGTAGACGGTCAGCCCCGACAAATGAACGAGAAACCCGCCAGTTGTGAAGGGCTAGGCGGGCTTTCTTATGCTTTTAGAACGACATCAGCGGCGACAGAACTGGATAGAACCATACGCATACACCACAAGCAGTGTACACACGCTGACCGCAGTATAGATACATAAAAAGAACTTGTCATGACGGCAAGTTCTTTTTATGTGTGCAAAAGAGCGGATTTTTTTCCCTTTCCTGTCGTTTATACTAAAAAGAACAGACAAGGAAGGAGAATGCTATGCACTATATCAGATTATTTGTCCTTTGTGCGCTCTCACTGAGCGTCCTCCTGTCGAGCAGGGGAGAAGCCGCCGACCTCTACAGCGTCATCTACACCGATGCCAGCTTCTATAACGGCGACACGGCGCAGTGCGACTGGATCACGAATGCCATTTTGTACGCTTCGGCAAGCTACAACGTCGATCCACTCCTCATCACGGCCGTCATGGAGACGGAATCCCACTTCTACCTGGGAGCGGGCAGCCCTGCCGGTGCGATTGGACTCATGCAGCTCATGCCCGCTACGGCGGCCGGCATCGGTGTGAATCCCTATGATCCGCTCGGCAACATCCTCGGCGGAACGATCTACCTGCGCACACAGCTCGACAACTTCGGCGAGCTCGGCGAATACGGCGTAAGTACGGCCGTCGCCGCCTACAACGCCGGCAGTGCTGCTGTCTACCAGTACGGTGGAGTGCCGCCGTACCGGGAGACGATTGACTATGTGGCCAAAGTACATCGTGCCTACATGAACCTCTATCAGATGTATCAATACGGGTGAGGGAGGGAGCTATGAATCTAATCCAAACCGCAGGTATTTCCCTGCTTGTCCTCATCATCGGCGGCTGGATCTACACGCGCTGCCACGGCGATGGCGTGCGGACACTCACAAAACTGCTGCTTCTCGTCAATGCACTGCTTCTATTCGTCACGCTCAACCTCTATTATGCAGCAAAAAACGAAATTGCCGTCAAGGAAGTGATCGAAAAGTACAGTGTCGCGTCTACCGTCGACCTCCTTTCCCTGATGCATGAGCCGGGGCACAGCGTTGAGATGCAGGAAAATCGTCTCCTGATTGACAAGGGAAGTGACCATGAGCGCATTTTCATCCTGATGCGTGAGCCGTTTTTCCACATCATCGACCAGGGAAAAATGATGCAGATGACAAAAGAACTGCCAAATTAACTTCAAAATGCAAAAAGATAGGATTTTTCGGCAAAAATTTCCATTACCATAGATTATGGAGGAGAATTGTCAAAAAGGAGTGTTTACCATGACCATCAGAAAAACAGCTGTTGCCGTCGGTGTCGCATTCGGCATCTCTGCCTCGCTGCTCGCCATGATTCCGGCAGGGCATCACAGTGAGGCGGCGATTGCAGTCATCGACCAAAAGAACATCGAGGAAGCGATCAAAACGGCCATCCAGACGGCTAAGATCCTCTCGACCGAGGAGAAGGAGCTGGCACTCATGATCCTCAATTCGAAGAAGATCAGCAGCGCAGAGATCGAAAAGTATGCACAGATGCAGGGTGCACAGCAGAAACAGATCTTTGACGAGAAGATGGGGCAGGAGGGCGTGCTCGGCAAGATTTGGGGCGACAAAAAGGGCGGGACGAATCCGAATCCTCTCGATACCGTCTGGCGTGAGCGTCTTGGCGATCTGCAGTCCATCCTCAACGGCAACACGACCGTCGCCACAGGCATCCTGAACGAACGCCGACGGGAGGAGACACTCGCGGCCACATTCAAGGATGCAGCACAGTCCGCCCAGAACACGCAGCAGGCAAACCTCGAGATCGCAAAGTCCACGCAGGAAGCCCTGAATGCGTCGAATCAGGCAGAGGGAACCATGCAGGTCATGCAGTCGGGCAACGCCATCAACGCCAACAGCGTGCTGGCACTGCTTCAGATGACGAAGATGTACAGCAACGCTGTTGCCGCTGAGGCATCGCACTACCAGGCAGAGAACCTGCGCCGCGCGACCATTGAGTCGAATGAGCAACAGGCGGCACAGCGCAATCTTGCCGCAGGTAAGGCTGCTCTTGCAAGCATCAAGGCACAGCAATGAATGGAGTGGTGGATATGCACCGATGCACTGAGACGCTGCGGCATGTTCTGCCGCTCGGCATCTTTGTCCTCGTCGCCGTTCTCGTCCTTGCGGACGGCACAACAGCGTCCGCCGCCGCGAGCTTTAGCTCGGACATCGGTCTAAAGGGCGGCGACAACGCCTTCCAGAACAACCTCACTACCATGGCGAACGGAATGTTTACCGTTGCGCGGATCATATCGACCATCATGATTGCACTCGCGGGCATCATGATTGCCTTTAACGTCGAGACGGCCAACAAGACCACATGGAACATCATCCTCGGCATCGGGCTTGCGCTCAACTTCGGCACGGTGCTCATGAGTGCGTTCGGCGGGAACTTCGGCGGCGCAGATCAGACACCGTTCGAGTACCGGATGCACGTCACTGCGAACGAGGACAGCAAATGGTATGACTTCCTCCAGCCATTTACACGCACCTATATCGACTATACGAAGTCCGGCGCAGTCAGCATCATGCCTGTCGCTGCGAAACTTCTCATCGTCTTGACGGCAATCTCCGCCTCCGTGAAGATCTCCCTCGATCTCATCAGCGGCGATAAGATGAAATTCCTCGTCCAGACACTCCTCGAGACGGGGCTCTATCTCTTCCTCATCCTGAACTGGTACGGCCACGGGATTGATATTATGGGCAGCCTGTGCAGCGGCTTCCAGGCGATCGGGTATCACGCGGGCGGCTACAGTGAGGGGATGGGCTCCGGCTCACTCATTGCAAATGCGGTCACGATGTTCACAACGGGGTACGGTGCAGCACAGGAGGCATTCTCGATCTGGTCGCCGATCTCCGGGCTGTTTACCATCCTCTGTCTTGTCATCATGTTCATCCTGCTCGTCCTGGCAGGGATTGAGATGCTCATGGCAAAGATTGAGTTCTTCACCATGGCGATGATCACTATTCCACTGATTCCGTTCGCTGCGCTTCCGCAGACGAAGTTCCTCTTTGAACGGGCTCTGGGTGCCATGTTCAACCTAGCGATCAAGGTCGCTGTCATCTCCTTCCTCACGGCAATGAGCAGCAGGATCCTCACGGACTACTGTGATGAATTTGCAAAGATCGCACAGGATCCCTCTAAGGGCGGTATCATCGGCAATATGCCCGTCCTCATACAGGCCGTTGTCGTGAGTCTTCTGCTGTATCTCCTCATCAAGAAGATCCCCGACTTGGTGCAGGGGCTTCTCAGCGGCTCTCCCTCGCTCAACGGTGCGAGCATGACACAGACCGCGAAGAATGTGACCTCCGCCGGTGTCGCCACAGCTGCAGCGGTTGCCTCTGGTGGAACAAGTGTTGCGGCCAACATGGCAAAAGCCGGTGTAAGAGGATATACGAGAGGCATGGGAAGTGGTGACCTGACAGGTATTGCTGTCGGTGGACTCAGTGCTGTCGGCAAGGGTGCATCGATGATGATGCGTGCTGCAGGGAGAGGCATGTCCGATGCGGTTGGAAATAGTTCAGTGGCTGCAGCTATTAAGGCCGGTAGGGATGGGGCACAAAAATATTTTGGGGATCCAGGTGGAGGATCACCCTCTCCAGGAAAGGGTATGCGAGGCCCGCGTATGATCATGCGTAATCGATCTACGGCCAAAAAAAGCACACCGAAAAATTCCCATAATTCGGGCAAGCCCCATAAATAAAAAAGGCTTCTCAATCTTTTCGTTTTGGATTGAGAAGCTTTTTTTAACGCGTCAAGGAAGATTTTTTTGCGATGTCTGCAATGAGCTTACTCTGTTCGTTATACTCTTTCTTGAGCTCTTCGTACCGTTCTTTCAGCTCTTCATATCGTCCCTCTAATTCGTGATACTTCGCGACGTCTTCTTGCTCCAGGTAGATTGTACCGATCATTCCCGTAATTTTTGGTGCGTATTGTCTCAGAACGCGGTCCAGATTCGACGTTGCAAAAAAATCTATTAAGTTTTTGTGGTTAACCGCTCCATAATCTCCATTGATGATGAAATCCCGGAGCTCTTCTTCCCACTTCTGCTGCTGTTTCTCTTCTTCCATTGCATCGAGGATTCTCCCGCGTTCGTCATAATCCTCTTTGAATTTCTTAAGGCTGGACAAAATTCCCATTGAAATCACTCTCCTTATCGTATTGATGTATCCTTTGGTGACTCATAGAGCGGCTCATAGGCCGTGAGGATATTCTCAACCAGATGGTTTAGGCTCAACCCTGTTTGTGCAGCGTGGAGCGCAAGTGCTCGGTGGAGTGCAGGTGTGATACGGATATTAAAGGTACCCTTATACGGAATCTCCGGCGTATCGTTTTCCCGTGCACAGCGGTCAAGATACGCATCGATCTCTGCACGAAACCGTCTGACCAGTTCGTCCGCGCGTTCTGCCCGGTATGTGATCTTCTCCTGGATCCCAAGCACACGCCCATAGAGGAAGCCCTCATGTTCGTTGATCTCTATCGAGCCGACATACTCTCTGTACCGTAATATATTCTTCATTGTCCACCTCACTCCTTCTTTCATTATACCGCGCCCTATACAAAAAGCAACTGTATATAGTTGCTTTTCCGTTGAAGTGTAAAAAAGATAGGAAAATTTCACAGATGTTCTGGGGTACTATGAATATATATCTGTATGAGAGGATTCCGCGCATGAGATCGAGATACATTTTGCTGCTGCTTGTCCTTTTCCTATTGGCATCTTCCACGTCCGTGAGTGCGGCCGCGCTCTTGATGATGGATGCGCCGCTGCACGGCCACGAGATCCAGGTGACCAGTCCCTTTAGTGCGGGGCGTACACATCCCATCACGGGGGTAGTGCGCCGACATAACGGTATCGACATCGGCGGCGAGGCACATGAGCCTGTCTATGCTGTTGCGGATGGAGAAGTTGTTCTCGCAGTACAGGACGACTCGTTTGATGGTTATGTCATCCTACAGCATACCGCGCCTGACGGAAGCAAGTTCCAGACATGGTATGGCGATCTCGACCCGAATGATGGGTATCTACCGGCTGCTGCCATCAAGGAGAGCATTGACAATCATGTGCAGCGCGGGCAGCTGATCGGGTATCTGGGGCCAGCATGGGCGACCAGCGTATCGACGGGACCGCATCTGCATTTTGAGGTACGGATCAATGACTCGCCGATCAGTCCGGCGCTCTATCATCCGTATGCGCCGTGGCTTCCGGACAATGCGACAGATGACGGCCTTGCAGCGAACCGTCAGGGAAAGCGCATGGTCTGGGATGCGGCATTTGCCTTTATGGAGCCCGTCAAGAAAGCGATAGATACCATTGCCCTCGCATGCACCAAGGCAGTGGATCTCCTCAAGGACATCATCAAGTACGTGATCGGCATCCTCATGACGATCGATCTTGCGCTCACCTATATTCTGATGAGCGTCGATCGGGAGAAAGGACAAGAGCCGAGCTTCAGCATCTTTAAGCTGCTGGCACTCAAGATGCTGCTCTATCTTCTGCTCTTTTATACCATCACCTACTGGGGCGCGTTCCTTATCAACGGATCACGCGACCTCTTCCTCAGCCTGGGCGCAGCCACGGGCGGTGTAGATCTCACTCAGGCAAAGGCGATGCTCGTCGATCCGACAGCACTCGTGACAAAGGGCGCACAGATCATCGAGCCGATTTTTACCGTTCTCAACGAAACGGATTCGAGCGGATTTGACTGGCTCAACAAAATCGTCACGGGACTGTTCGGGAGCATCTTCCTCCTCATCATCTTTGGCTCGTTCCTGCTCTTTGCCTTTGAGATCATCCTGGCGTACCTCGAGTTTTACTTCGTTGCCGTGTTCAGCCTGGCGAACTTTATGTTTGCGGGACACAAGTGGTCACGTCGTTATGCAGAGAACGGCATGAACGGCATCTTCAGCGCCTCGATCAAACTGTTTTTCTTCTGCTTCTTTGCTCTGATGCTGCAGTCCGTCATGTCGAACATGGTGGTGGATGATCTCATCCATGTGCAGACCGTCCCCGTGGAAGAGGCGATGAAGAACAGCAATGGGAACTTCGGCGGGCGCGAGGGCATCGATGAGGTACTCGAGGCAATCCGCCGTGTCGAGACCGGCGGACAGGAGCATCCCTTCCAGACCCCATCACAGGATGGATGGGGCTACGGTGCGTATCAGATCAGCTACGAGTACTGGAATGTCTGGTGCGAAAGAGCGGGATTCGAGCCGCCGCCGATGCCATGGGCAGATGACTCGGAGGCCTGGAGCGATCCGGGGTATCAGTCGAGACCCTACAGCGGCGCATGGGAAGATCAATTCCCGCCGGCAACGACGCCGTGGCCGGAGAATGTGCAGACCGCCGTGGCGCGTCATCACCTTCTGGAGCTCTATGATGCAAACGGCAGCTGGGAAAAAGCAGCGGGGGCATGGAATGGTGACCGCAGCGGCGGATATTGGCGCAAGGTCGTGACGGCATCAAACTCCATCCAAAAGACCAAGCACGTCCTTCAGGTCGCTATTTTGCTGAAACTCGCTCTGGTCTGCTTCCTGTTCGTCATGATGGGTGACAAGCTCTCCCAGCTGATCATCAAGCAGTTTGGCATGGGCAACGGATTCAAATTCCTGCCCGGCACATAATAGAGAGGAGATTGAATATGAAACGATGGAAACGGTCAAAGAAAGTGACCGCAGCACTCTGCGTATGCTTTATGGGAGCTGCCGGCATCGGTTATGCGTGGTCAATTCCAGGCGTAACACGTCCTTTTGACCCACCGAACTATTACAGCCCCACAAGCATCTCCTGGGCGGACAGTGCACCGTCCCCCTTTGCCCTGAAAGACCTCGCCGCGAACGGGGGCAGCGTCTATGACTACACGCGGCATATCAAGAGCATCCTCTATGGGACGAAATTCGTTTCCTGGCTCGAAAAACTGACGGCCAAACTCGGCATCGAGGAAGAAAACGCCAGAAAGCTCCCGGCGGAGAGCAGAGAACAGGGGATGAAGGACATCAAGATCCTTTATAATTCCATGGCAGAAAACCGCACGAACATCGACCTCCATCCGGAAGCCTTCGAGCGGGACTATGACGATGGTGTTGCGGGCAAGGAGCTCGACTACCGCAAGACGAGCAAATTCATGTCGGACAGCTATACAGCGGCAACGCAGAACACCATCAACCGGTACCGGGACATGGATCAGATCATGACGGCACTCCAAACGGCACTGCAAAACTCCAATCAGGCGGTCGGAGAGACACAGGCACGTCAGGCAGGAGCGCAGATCGAGGCGGTCAAGCAGATGGCCATCATGCAGCTCTCGAATGCCATGGGGGATCAGATCCAGATCCGCAACGTTCGCCAGATGCAGGATACGGCAGATAAACAGCGGCAGGCAGAGCAGCAGATGAACGGCTCCTATCACTTCTTTAACCCCGGTGATCCCGGAGATCGGGTCATGCTCGAATCCTACGAGACGGATACAGGGCGAAAATTCTATCAGTCACAGCCAATGCCGGATTTTTGATGCAGAGGAGGTGCGTGTATGCCGGAAGAAAACGACGATATCATCCCGTTTCGCGAGGATATGACGTACGATCTTGCGCGTGATACGCTGCGGATCGAGCGGCGGCATCTGCATTGCGTGCAGGTCGTCCTGCAGAGTGATTCGCCAGGAGAGAGAGAACGGCCTCAGGCGAAGAGCGCGTTCATCGGCGGTGCTGTCATGGAACTTGATCTTCGTCCCGAAGGGAACAAGGCAATCCTTCGTACTGCGCAGGGGGAGAAAAGAATCTCCATTGCCAGCAGTGCCCCTGAACCAAACCGTACGCTGATCGGGAAAAAGAGAAACATTATTGAAATCGGGGAAATCCTCAGAAACCAACTGGCGGGCAAGGAAGCTCTGCGGACATTCCTTCGCTCTCCGCCGCAGGAGAGAGATTCGCTCGTCGTTTCCTATCTGGACAGTATCGTCCACCGACTTGCCCAGGAAGCCCACCTTCTTCCGCCGGAGGCGAGCGTCACGGAAGAAATGAAGATGCTGCAGCAGCGGGAGGATTTTGCCTACGGGAAGGATTATACAAGCCTGTATGATCCTGTCATATATGCGCCGCAGAAAGAAGAGGAGCGCGATGTTGAGGCGCACGAAGCAAAGGAAATGCGTCCATCCGCGCGTGAGCAAAGGAGGAACAACATGCAGAGCGAATGGTTTGTCTCAAGCAACACGATCAATCCGGCTGCGGGTCTGATGATATATCAGGCACAACGCAGGAAGGACGCGGATGTTGCCGACTATAGTGGAAACCGCGAAGAAGCGGGCGCGTGGTTTAAGGACAAAGAAAAAGCGCAGGAAATCGTCGACAAGCTGAATGCGGCGGAGAAGGAACGCGGGGAGGCACTGACGGCACAGGAAGCACAGGCAATCGCCGACAAGCTGAACGCGGAGGAACATCGCAAGGAAGCGCAGGAGGAGGCAAAACCAATGGCAGAGCAGGAGGAAAAGCGGCCGGAGAAGGAAACCCAGGCAAAAAAGCCGCAGGAAAAGAAGACGACAAAAGAGCTGGTCAGCGAGGCAAGCAAAGCCTTTAGTGACCGTATGCAGGAAGCCCATGCCAGCGGGAATGCCGTCTGGCAGAAACCATACGAAGAGCGGCAAAATATCCATGCGCCTGTTCTGATCTATCAGGGCAGGGATGGAGAACATAAGTCGTTCTATCCGCCTGTTGCGAATATGCTGCCCGCCGTTCAGCATCAGCTGGATATTGGCAGTCAGGATAATCGCTGGATTCCCGCAAAGGAGGCGGGAGCGAACCCCGACATCACCATCCGTAAGGATGCGAAAGCCCTTACCTTTGTGCTCTTTACCAAAGACAAGCAGCCGTATACGAAGAAATTCTTCAATATGGCCGACGTGTCAGGGAAAGGCGTTCCCGCACTCGCGCCGACACCGGAACTGCGGCGGGATGCCTATCTGCACGATATGATCGACTATCTTGCACGGCGCACCGAGCGCGGCACGTTCAAGGGGGACAACTACTTCCTGATGGTCATGGACGCAAAGGAAGCGGCCAACAAGAGCTATCAGGCGAAAAAGGAAGTCTACGACTTCCAGAACCTCGACTACGGTACATACATGAAGGCACGCCTTGAAGCCAATCGACGGCTGGACGCGATCCTGGGCGCGGATGTCCAGGAAGTCGTTCCCGCGCAGGACTATGAAAAGACATTCATCCAGCTGCTGGCAAAAGAGATCCGCGAGCCATCTAAAGAGACGAACTATGTCATTCGTGCGGCACGTAAGGCACTGAATGAGCTGAAATGGCAGCAGAGCCACGTAAAAGCGGCGATGAAGGCTCTTGTCCCAGAGGCGGCGTTCGATTCGCTGGCACGCAGCGGGAAGATGCCGTCGCAGACACTCTTTATCATCGCAGTCAAGGGTGTGGAGCAGAACAAGGCACAGGAGGCCGCCCGCTGAAGGAGGTGAACACAATGACGGATGAAGAGATCTATGAAATGTACTGCGGAGATGTTGACGACATGCCCGCAGATGATGCGCTGATGGAAGACTGAGCGCAGCTGCAGCAAGTGAATCATGAACGAAAGTCGGATGTTTTGCATCCGGCTTTTGTGTTTCTCATCAAGTTCTAACAGGAAAGTAAAAAAGATAGGAATTTTTTCCATTTCCTGTCACATATACTAAATATGAAATGGATGTGAAAGATTTACGTGAACATCCGCATGTATTTATGCGGCACACCGCATAGAAATCATATCTGTTTCTGAATGAATGGTAAGAGTATAGGAACGACGAGGAGGAACGGTCATGCAGTTTTTGGTGGCAAATGACAATGGAAACGCTGAACAGGATCTAGTGATTAACGGCCAGCGGATCAGTGCACCGAATGTTTTTGCGCGTGTCGGGAAACTGGTGAATTTGGACGAACTGAACCCGGAGTATGTGCTGAAGCACATCCACGACAACCTCATTGTCTCCGTCGAAGGAGCAATCTACTACGTCGGCGCGTATGCACTCTCGAGCGGGCAGCGGTGCCGGTCGATCACCGTCGGTGTAGATAATGACAAGGTGTCCAGCGATATTGTCTATGTGAATACGCTCGCGCATATCGCCGGAGAGGCAGTCGCTGCGTGCTATCGGGAGAGCGGAGCTGTTCCTGATACGGGAGACGCGATCAAGGTGCATGTGGATATGGCGACAGCGATTCCCGTGTCCTACTACACGAAGGCAAAGGCGGCCGCATTCGCCGAGAAGTTCATGCACAAGCAGCATAAAGTTACCGTGTATGTCGGGGCAAAGGAGTATGTCGTCTTTATTCAGTTTGATTTTGTCAAGGCGATCCCCGAGGGCGTCACGGCCGCACATGCCTTTATGCACCGTCCGACACTGATTCATCAGCCTGAGAACCTTTCCGCCGGGAAGTTCAAGACGCTGCGTGTCCTTCATATCGCCATCGGTGAGGGCACGACGGAGTTTCCCATCACGACGGGAATCTCCTTTAAGCCCGACTTTATCATGGGGACGCATAACGGCAACGGCCACGCGATTGAGCGGGTACTGGATCCGTTTAAGAGGGACTTCGGATTGCAGAGTGTGACCCGGCAGGATTTCTCCCGCTATCTGCGCGATGCTGCACACAAGTATCATGATGCGGCCATGTCCTATTTCATGCCGGCACTCGAAGATGAGGC
>ERZ773014.86-NODE-86-length-59739-cov-26.775300_pt1 | contig 59739 bp, 54 predicted proteins | sample MGYA00580841_ERZ773014 | MGnify/ENA primary metagenome ERZ773014 (study PRJEB29015, sample SAMEA2737989) | human oral metagenome | biome: human oral; feature: human-associated habitat; material: dental | place: China | collected 2067 ... | reverse complement strand
AGCCAGGAACTGGGGATGTTGTACAGGCGGTAAGACATATGAGAATGATGAATCAAGAAATAAGAAGAATACAAAATATGAGAGAAGATGAACTTTATTTTACTGCCAAAGAATTACAAGTTCCTTTTGATTTAGTAAAATATGTTCATGAAAATGGTAAATTGCCAGTAGTAAATTTTGCAGCAGGTGGTGTTGCTACTCCTGCAGATGCTGCACTAATGATGCAGCTTGGAGCCGAAGGGGTATTTGTCGGATCGGGAATATTCAAATCTGGAGATCCTGCAAAAAGAGCTCAGGCGATAGTTAAAGCTGTTACTAACTACAACGATCCAAAAGTGTTAGCTGAAATTTCTGAAGATTTGGGAGAAGCTATGGTTGGAATCAATGAAAATGAAATTAAGTTACTTATGGCTGAAAGAGGTAAATAATGAAAATCGGTGTATTGGCTTTACAGGGAGCTTTTGCAGAACATAGAAAAATGCTGAAAAAACTTGGGATAGAATCATTTGAAATAAGAAAAAAATCTGATTTAAGCAATGCTGTTAATAATAATGATATTGACGGGTTAATTATTCCAGGTGGAGAAAGTACAGTTATTGGAAAGCTGCTTTATGATCTTGATTTATTTGATGACATAAAAAAACTTATTTTGGAAGGATTGCCTGTATTCGGTACTTGCGCAGGATTAATTCTTTTGGCAAGGGAAATTGAAAATGACAGTCGGACTTATTTAGGAGCGATGGATATAAAAGTTAGAAGAAATGCCTATGGAAGACAGCTTGGAAGTTTTTTTACTGAAAGTGAATTTAAAGGGATTGGAGTTATTCCAATGACATTTATTCGAGCACCATATATTTCAAGTGTGGGAAAAAATGTGGAAGTTCTTTCGGAAGTTGATGGGAATGTTGTCGCAGCAAGGGAGAATAATATTCTTGTGACTTCGTATCATCCTGAGTTAAATGATGATCTTAAAGTACATAAGTTTTTTGTTGAAATGTGTAAATTAAATAAATAAAAATAACAAAAATATATTTAAGAAAAAATTTTTATCATTCTTTGAATTGGTGAAGTTAAATATTTAGAAGCAAATAAAAAATATTTATTAGTGTATTGTCAAGTCAAGTACAATTAAAAAAGAAAAAATAATAAAAAAATATCTTTTAAGAGCAGAATTTTTTCTGCTCTTAACTTTTTTCTGCTATAGTATTATCAAAATGGTATTTTTCTGCATTTAATTTTTCTATCAACTAAAGTAATAATACAGGTTTCATTTTTTCCATTTTTTTTACTGCACCAATTTCATAATATCCTTTTTTAGCAGGAGGGAAAACTTTATATTTCGTAAATGACACAGATTTACTCTGTTTTTTTATACATTTTAGTGTTGCACTTGATTATACAGTACAACCCTAAAAAAATATCAAAAAAACACTTGACATAAAAATAAATATATAGTATAATTACTTTTGTAAATTTGTTTAGCCTTGGTGGCGAAATCGGTAGACGCACAGGACTTAAAATCCTGTGGAATATTATTCCGTGCCGGTTCAAGTCCGGCTCGAGGCACCATAGTGTTTAGCTTGTCGCGGGATAGAGCAGTCAGGTAGCTCGTCGGGCTCATAACCCGAAGGTCGTTGGTTCAAATCCAGCTCCCGCCACCAAATTATGCCTAGATAGCTCAGTTGGCTAGAGCATACGGTTCATACCCGTAGGGTCGGAAGTTCGAATCTTCTTCTAGGCACCATTTTAAAAAATAATTTAAGTTAGGAAGTTAATTAGCTTTCTTTTTTTTTATTTAAAAAACTTGACTTAATTTGATATTTGATGTATAAAATTTAAATAAATAATAACAAAAGGAAAATAAATATGAAAATTTTAATAATGAGATTTAGCTCATTTGGTGATGTTTTACTGACGACACCTGTGATCAGAGCGATTAAAAAAAAATATCCAGATGCCGCAATTGATTTTGCCGTCTATGACACTTTCTCTCAAGCGATTTCGCTTAATCCAAATATCCGAAAACTTGTGGTTTTTGAAAAGAAAAGAAGTAAGGATAAAGAATATATAAAAAGTATAATTTCTCAATTAAAAAAAGAAAAATATGATTTTGTGATTGATTTACATTCTAAAATTTTGTCAAGAATAATCGGAATAAAATTGAAAAATTCTAAAACTAAATATTTTTGCTACAAAAAAAGAAAATGGTGGAAAACTCTTTTGGTTAAAGCAAAAATTATTGATTATAACGCCGATTGCACGATTGTGGAAAGTTATTTTTCTGCACTAAAAAAATTGGGAATTGAATTTTCTTGGAAAAATAAAAAAAATGGACTTGGGGATGCGCTGGAGTTTTATGTGGAAAACTCGGTGGAAAAAAATTTGATTGAAAAATATGATTTGAAAAATGAAGATTATTTTGTCCTTGCACCTGGAGCTTCTAAATTTACGAAAAAATGGCCATTTTACAATGAACTGGCGAAAGATTTGTTAAAATATTTTTCCAAAAAAAATATAAAAATTTTTGTGATTGGTGGAAAAGAAGATGAAAAAATTGTTCAAGATGATGAAAATGGGAGAATTATTAATTTATGTGGAAAAATTTCTTTTAAAGAAAGCGGAATTATTTTGAAATATGCAAAAATTGCTGTTGTAAATGACTCTGGACCATTTCACATAGCTCGTGCTGTCAAAACTCCAACTTTTGTATTTTTTGGACCAACAGATCCAAATTTATTTTCTTTTGAGAAAAATACTTTTTTAATAAAAAATCCAAATTGTAAACCTCACTCGCTTTACGGAGATGACAAATTTCCTAAAAAATACGAAGACTGCATGTCAGGAATATCTGTAAAAGAAGTACTGAAAAAAATAATTTTTGAATATGAAAAAATTACTAAAAATAAAAATAATTTGAAATAAGGAGAGAAAAATGAAAATACTCGCAATCGAATCTTCCTGCGATGAAACTTCAGTCGCTGTAATTGAAGATGGAAAAAAAGTGTTGAGTAACATCATTTCAACACAAATTGACATTCATAAAGAATTTGGTGGAGTTGTGCCTGAAATCGCCTCTCGTCACCACATCGAAAATATTTTGCCAGTTTTTACACAAGCGTTAAAAGAAGCAGATGTAACTCTTAAAGATATTGATTACATCGCTGTTACAAATACACCGGGACTAATTGGATCACTTTTAGTCGGACTTATGTTTGCAAAATCAGTAAGTTTTGCCAGCAATATTCCGCTTATTCCAATAAATCACATAAACGGACATATTTTTTCAAGTTTTATTGAAAGTGATGTAAAACTTCCAGCAATTTCACTTGTCGTCTCAGGTGGACACACAAATTTGTATTATATTTACGAAAAAGATGAGAAAATTGTGACAGAGCTTTTGGGAGAAACTTTGGACGACGCAGTTGGAGAAACTTATGACAAAATTGCTAGAATTTTGGGACTTCCATATCCCGGCGGTCCGCAAATTGACAGGCTTTCAGTTGATGGAAAAGATATTTTAAAAATCAAAAAACCTAAAGTTGATGGATATAATTTTAGTTTTAGCGGAGTTAAAACTTTTATTACAAATTATGTGAATCATGAAAGAATGAAAAAAAATGAGATTTCAAAAGAAGACATTTCAAAGTCGCTGCAAGAAGCTATTGTAAATATTTTATATGACAAAGTTGAAAAAGCGGTAAAAGAAAAAAATGTAAAAACTTTGCTTGTAGCTGGAGGAGTTTCGGCAAACAAAGGTCTTCGGAAAAAGTTTGAAGATTTTTCAGATATTGAAGTTCATTTTCCAAAAATGGAATATTGTACGGATAATGCGGCAATGATTGGAGTTGCAGCTTATTACGAACTTAAAAATAAAAAAATTGATGACAAAAAAAATAATTACGATGTTGATGCGATTTCTACAAAAGAAGAAAAATAAAAAAATACAATAAAAAAAATAAAAAGGAGAAATTTTATCATGAAATTAATCGTAGGATTAGGAAATCCAGGCGAACAATACAAATTAACCAGACATAACATAGGATTTATATTTATTGACGAATATTTAAAAGAAAAAAAAATTACAAATTTTACTGAAAAATATAAATCGCTTTTTGTAAACACAAATTACAACGGCGACAAAGTTTTTTATCAAAAACCTTTGACTTTTATGAATTTAAGTGGGGAAGCGGTTGGAGAAGCGGTAAGATTTTTTAAGATTGATCCAAAAAATGAACTTTTTGTAATTTACGACGATATGGATATGCAGTTTGGAAAATTGAAAATTAAGCAAAATGGAAGTGCTGGTGGCCATAATGGGATAAAATCCATCATTTCTCATGTCGGAAATGAATTTGTGCGGATAAAATTTGGAATTGGAAAACCAAGGACAAAAGAAGAAACATTGGGATATGTGCTTGGAAAATTTACACCTGAAGAAAAGGAAGTTTTAAGAGATTCGAGAGAAAAGATTTTTAATTTAATTGATGATATAAAAGACAATATGCCAACTCAAAAATTGATGAATAAATATAATTCTAAAAAATAATTTTTTATTTTTTTAAAATTGTATATAAAAATGTTGACTTATAAAGTTATTGTGCTATAATAACTTTATAAAAAATTAAAAATCTGCAACAACTGTATTTAACTAAAATTTTTTAAAACTTAATAAAAAGAATTTAAAAATACGTTGGTTGCGGGAAAGGAAGAAAAATGAAAAAATTATTGATTATTTTGTCAATGCTTATGACATTTGTACTAGGTTGTGCCAAAACTTTTGAAGTAAACACAGAACCTGGAAGTAAAGTTCCAAATTTTGAACTAAAAGATTTTAAAGGAGTAAAGACAAAAAGTAGAAAAATCTTTAATAACGGTAAACCAACTTTGTTTATAGTGGCTGCCGAATGGTGTCCAGATTGTCATATGGAACTACCTGATGTACAAAAGTTTTATGAGGAAAATAAAGACAATGTAAATGTGGTAGTTGTATTTACAAACAAAAAATCTTCATTATTAAATGCAAAAAAATACGTGGAAACACAGAAGTTTACTTTCCCTGTGTACTACGACTTTGATGGTTCAATTTCAAAAGGATTTAAAATAACTGAAGTTCCGACTAACGTTAAAATAAATAAATCTGTAATAGAAGATTTCCAAAAAGGAACTATGCAAATTGATGGATTAAACAAAATGTTTGAAAAATAAAAAAATTTTTTATAAAAATGAAAAATACAGGATTTTTATTATTTTAAATAAATTTCCTGTATTTTTAATTTAATAATTTATAAAATTATTTTTGTAAAGAAAGAAAATATTTTACCAATTCTTCTTCAATTTTATCGTTAAATTTTCCAATTCTGTAATTGTATTTTAAATCTTCAAAATTATCTGGATTTTTTTCCATTTCTTCTCTCACAACTTTTGGAAACTCATTCCAGAATAATTCATAATTTTCTCCCTTTTTGGCAAATAAAGACGGTATTTTTATTTTTTCTCCTTCTTTTAGATTTGGAAAAAACTCAGCTCCAGTTTTTCTATTTCGATAATCTATTTTAATTTTATCATTCAGGTCACTAAATTTTTTCAAAAATGTAACCGCAGCTCTGCAATCTGGACAATAAACTTGCGCAATTGCAACAATTTCTATTTCTTTTTCAATATTTTTTATTGCTTTTATCGTTTTTTCCGAAAGCTGAACTTTTTCTATAATTCTTAACTGTTTTTTATCTTCCTGCTCTTCTGTAACTTCATATTTTAAATAATCTTCAAATGTAGCCATAAAATCTTTATCCTTTCAATCTTTTCAAAACTATTCAATGATATAATTGAATACTATCATATTTAATTTTATAAGTCAAGATTTTTTTTATATAAACATGGCAAAATAATTATTTGGTGAACTACTCCCACTTATAGAAAGCCTACGACTTCTTGCTATCTTTTTGTTAAAAAAATGAAAAAATTAACTTAAATTTCGCTCTTTCGTTGTAAAATCCATATTTTTTTGGTATAATTTTATTTATAAAGTAAAAATTTTTTAAATAAGGAGAGAAAAATGGATTATGGACAGTTAGTTAAACTGATTAACGACATTAATAGCTTTATTGCTAGTAATATTCTGATGTGGGGGTTGCTTGGGGCTGGAACTTATTTGAGCTTTCTTCTTGGATTTCCACAAATCACAAAAATAGGTTATGCTTTTAAAATGGTATTTGGAGGGCTGTTTAGAAAAATTGAAAATTCTAATGAAGGTTCTATGTCTTCGTTTCAAGCATTGGCGACGGCTGTTGCGGCACAAGTTGGAACTGGGAATGTGGCGGGAGTTGCCACTGCTATTACTGCTGGAGGACCTGGTGCAGTTTTTTGGATGTGGGTTTCGGCATTTTTAGGAATGGGAACAATTTTTACAGAAGCGGTTTTGGCGCAAAAATATAGAAAAAGAATTCACGGGGAATTAGTTGGAGGACCTGCATATTACATTTCAAGAGGACTTAAAAAGACAGGTAGATTTGCCAAATTTTTAGCTGGCTTTTTTTCTGTCACAATTATTTTAGCACTTGGATTTATGGGAAATGCAGTTCAATCAAATTCAATAGCTGCGGGAATAAAAGGAATATCTGGACTTGAAAATATAAATCCTGGTATAATAGGAATTATAGTTGCGATTTTAGCCGCTTTAATTTTTATCGGTGGAATGAATAAAATAGCAAAATTTGCTGAGTTAGTAGTACCTATTATGGCTGCGGTGTATATTTTGGCAAGTATTTTGGTACTGCTGATATTTCATAAAGAAGTTATACCTACATTTACTTGGATTGTAAAAAGTGCATTTAGTCCTAATGCAGTTGTGGGAGGAATTGCTGGAGCTAGTATGAAAGTAGCTGTTCAAAAGGGAATTGCCAGAGGTCTGTTTTCAAATGAAGCAGGAATGGGTTCAACTCCTCACGCTCACGCTGTGGCACATGTGAAACATCCTGCAGAGCAAGGGCTTTCAGCTATGGTTGGAGTATTTGTCGATACAATTTTGGTGTGTAGTGCAACTGCGCTATCTATTTTAGTTACAAAGGCTTACATTTTAAAAGATGCAAATGGAGATTTTCTTGTGGGAGCACAACTGACACAAGGTGCTTTCAAAAGTTCTTTTGGAGAATTTGGGGCAATACTTTTAGCCGTTTGTCTAGCATTTTTTGCATTTACAACGATAATCGGGTGGTATTATTTTGGAGAATCAAATATCAAATTTTTATTTGGGAAAAAGATGCTTTTGCCATATAGAATTGTTGTAATTCTTTGTATAATAGCAGGTTCACTGCAAGAAGTAAAAATTGTATGGTCGCTAGCTGATATATTTAACAGTTTAATGGTGCTTCCAAACTTAATTGCGATCGTCTGGATGTCATTTGAAGTAAAAGCGCTTTTCAAAGATTATAAAGAAAAGTTTGCAAAAGGGAATGTAACTTATGATTATAGTGAAGAAGATAAATAATTTTTATTAAACACAGAAAATTAAAAAAAATAAAAAATAGAACTATCTGAAAAATAATAAAAAGATAGTTCTTATTTATTTTAAATTAAATGTAAAATTAAGTTTTTTATCAAATGAAAAAAATCACTTGACAATTTTTAGTAAAAGTAGTAGTATTATTATATCAAAATGAAGTATATACTTATAAATTATTGGGAGGAATCATAAATGGCAGTTAAAGATTTGGACAGTTTGAAGGAATTGATTGCTCGTGTACGACGAGCGCAGGAAGAATTTTCAACATTTGACCAAGAAACAGTTGATAAAATTTTTAGAAAAGTAGCTCAAAAAATTAATGATGAAAGAATTACACTTGCAAAAATGGCAGTGGAAGAAACAGGAATGGGAATAATAGAAGATAAAGTTATCAAAAATCACTTTGCTTCGGAATATATTTATAATAAATACAAAGATGAAAAAACTTGTGGAGTTTTGGAAGAGGATAAATCTTATGGAGTTAAAAAAATAGCTACTCCAATAGGAGTTATAGCAGGAGTTATACCGACTACAAATCCAACTTCAACAGCAGCTTTTAAAATATTATTAACATTAAAAACGAGAAACGGTATTATTTTATCACCACATCCAAGAGCAAAAAAATGTACGATTTATGCAGCAAAACTTGCATTGGAAGAAGCTATTAAGTACGGAGCTCCAAAAGATATAATCGGATGGGTGGATGAACCAAGTGTGGAATTATCTAAAGAACTTATGGAAAATGCTGATTTAATCCTTGCAACAGGTGGACCTGGAATGGTTAAAGCGGCTTATTCATCTGGAAAACCAGCAATCGGAGTTGGAGCTGGAAATACACCAGTTATAATTGACGAGACAGCTGATATAAAAATGACAGTGAATTATATTTTAATGTCTAAAACATTTGATAACGGAGTAATTTGCGCAACTGAACAATCTGTCATTGTGGACAATAAAATTTATGACAGAGTTAGACAGGAATTCTTAGACAGAGGTGCCTATATATTAAACGAGGAAGAAAAACAAAAGGTTAGGGAAATTTTGTTTGTAAATGGCAGATTAAATGCGGAAGTAGTTGGAAAAGGTGCTTATATAATTGCACATATGGCAGGACTTGAAATTCCTCATACTGCAAAAGTATTAATTGGAGAAGTTGAATCAACAGGAATGGAAGAACCGTTTGCACACGAAAAATTATCACCAGTACTTGCAATGTACAGAAGTGAGAACTTTAAAGATGCACTTGATAAAGCGGAAACATTGGTTGAATTAGGAGGACTTGGACATACTTCGGCTCTTTATGTAAATTTGGCAGAAAGAGAAAAAATCGATGAATTTGGAAGAAAAATGAAAACAGGAAGAACACTAATTAATATGCCGGCTTCACTTGGAGCAATTGGAGATGTGTTTAACTTTAAATTGGAACCATCATTGACACTTGGATGCGGTTCTTGGGGTGGAAACTCAGTTTCTGAAAATATCGGAGTAAAACATCTTATCAATGTTAAAACAATAGCGGAAAGAAGGGAAAATATGTTGTGGTTCAAAGTGCCTCAGAAAGTATATTTTAAATATGGTTCACTTCCAACAGCTTTGGAAGAATTAAAAGGAGAACATAAAAAAGCCTTTATCGTAACAGATAGCGTGCTAGCAGAATTGGGATACACAGATCACATTACAAAAGTCTTGGAAGAAATCGGAATTGACTTTAGAATTTTCTCTGATGTAAAAGCAGATCCATTACTTAGCTCAACTCAAGAGGGAGCAAAAGCTATGCTTGAATTTAAGCCAGATGTAATTATTGCGCTTGGTGGAGGTTCAGCGATGGATGCCGCTAAGATTATGTGGGTTCTATATGAATATCCAGAAACTAAATTTAAAGATTTGGCAATGAGATTTATGGACATAAGAAAAAGAATTTTGCCATTCCCTAAAATGGGACTAAAAGCTAAATTTATTGCAGTTGCAACATCAGCTGGAACTGGTTCAGAAGTTACACCATTTTCAATTATTACAGATGATGAAACTGGAGTAAAATATTCACTTGCAGACTATGAATTAACTCCAAATGTGGCGATAAATGATCCAGAATTAATGCTTTCAATGCCTAAAGGACTTACTGTGGCTTCAGGAATTGATGTATTTACTCACGCACTTGAGTCTTATGTTTCAGTTATGGCGACAGAATATACAAAACCTTATTCATTGGAAGCGGCTAGATTGGTATTCAAATATCTTCCAGAGTCAGTTGATGGTGGAGCAAAAGCTATAAAAGCCAAAGAAAAAATGGCAAATGCTTCTTGTCTTGCAGGTATGGCTTTTGCAAATGCATTTTTGGGAATTAACCACTCGCTTGCACATAAATTAGGTGGAAAATTCCATATTCCTCATGGAATTGCAAATGCACTTATATTAGAAACTGTAATAAGATATAATGCTGCTGACGCACCTACAAAAATGGGAGTTTTCCCTCAGTACAGATATCCAAACGCAATGCAAAGATATGCAGAAATGTCTGACCATTTAGGATTTGGAAAAGATGTACATACAAAAGAAGAAAAAATGGAAAAATTAATTGACGGAATTGTGGAAATTAAAAAACGAATTGGTATACCTATGACAATTAAAGATTGGGGAGTACCTGAAAAAGACTTTTTAGAAGCGGTTGATGAAATGGCATTGAATGCATTTGATGATCAATGTACAGCAGCTAACCCTAGATACCCACTAATTTCTGAATTGAGGGAAATCTTACTGGAAGCCTATTATGGAACAAAAGATTATAGAAAAGAAGAAGAATAATTAGTTTTCTAAATTAAAATTTTCTAAACTGAAACTATTTTAACAAAAAGATGGCAAGAAGTCTCCAACTTCTATAAGTGGGAGATGAATTGCATTTTTGATTGACATTTATAGCAAAATGTATTACACTAAATATATCAGGGTAGGAACTACCCGAAGAGCTTGGTAAATATATTTGGCTAACAAAAGCAGATACTTCCCAAGAAGCTCCCGCTTTTAGAAGCGCGAGTAGTTCACTAAAACTGCACTTAAAATCTTAAATACAAGATAAGAGAGTGTAGTTTTTTTATATTAAAATAAAAAATATTTGTATACAAAAATAAATAACTTGCAAATATGTATTTTTCTAGATATAATAAGATATATAAAAATTTTGGATAAGGAAGGGAGAAAATCTAAGTATGAAAAATATTTTGAAATTTTTGATTAAACGGATTTTGATGGGGCTTGGAACACTTTGGCTTGTCGTTACGATTACATTTTTTTTGATACATATGTTGCCCGGCGATCCATTTCAAGATGAAAAAGCGATACCGCCTGCAATTAAAGCAAATTTGATGGCAAAATATCATTTGGATAAACCTTTGGGCGTTCAGTATGTGGAATATTTAAAAAGTGTTTCAACTGGAGATTTGGGAATGTCCATGAAAGCATCTGGAAGAACGGTAAACAGCATGATAAAGGATGGATTTCCAAAATCAGCTGATTTAGGAGCAAGGGCTTTAATTTTTGCACTTATAGTGGGAATTCCTTTGGGGATTATAGCTGGACTTAATAGAGGAAAGTATCAGGACAAAATTGCGATGTTAATTGCGATAATTGGAATTTCTGTGCCAAGTTTTGTATTGGCGGGTCTTTTGCAAAAATATTCTGTTGATGTTCATAACAGGATTTTGATCGGTAAATTGCACTTGCCACTTTTAAAAATTTCACTGCTTGGTTGGAGAAAACCTGAGAATAAAATACTTCCTGTAATTTCACTGGGGCTTTATACGATAGCGCTTGTGGCTAGACTTTTGCGGGATAAAATGATAGAAGTGATGGGGCAGGATTACATAAAACTTGCGATTGCAAAAGGTGTGAAACCACGGGATGTGGTTTTTAAACATGCTTTGAGAAATGCAATTTTGCCGATTATTACGATAATGGGACCGACAATTGCGGCGGTTCTTACAGGTTCGTTTGTAATTGAGCAGATGTTTTCGATTCCGGGACTTGGAAAATATTTTGTTGGTAGTATTAACGACAGAGATTATACTTTAATTTTGGGAGTTACGGTGTTTTATGCAATCTTTTTGATTTCAATTATGATAGTTATGGACATTATCTATGTTTTGGTTGACCCTAAAATTAAACTTGGGAAAGGAGAAAATGAGTAAATGACACAAGATATAAAAAATAATGATTATTTGCCAAAACCAGAAGACTTTGAAATAGTGGGACCAAATTTGGCACAAAGTGAAGTTATTTACAAGCCAAGTTTAACTTTTTGGCAAGACGGACTGAGAAGGTTTAAAAAGAATAAATTGGCACTTACATTTTTAGTGATAACTGCGGTATTTCTATTTTTGGCAATATTTGGACAGATGATGACGAAATACACTTATAACAGCAATGACTTGTCTTCTAAGTTTTTGACTCCAATGGAAGGAATGAAAAAAGGTCACTTTTTGGGAACTGATAATTTGGGAAGAGATTTATTTGCAAGACTTTCACAGGGAATTAGAATTTCTATGGAACTTGCGATTGTAACCGCTGCTATATGTGTTGTTTTTGGGACAATTTATGGAGCAATTTCGGCATATTTTGGAGGAATTATAGATACAATTATGACAAGATTTGTGGAAATTTTGATGATTATTCCTTCTATGATTTATATAATTTTACTTATGGTAATTATGGGAAATGGAATAAAGACAATAATTATTGCGATGTCGCTTACAAGATGGTTAAATTATTCACTGTTAGTTCGTGGAGAAGTTTTGAAAATAAAAGAAAATGAATTTGTATTGGCTTCAAAATCGCTTGGAGGAAATTTTTGGTGGATAACGCTAAAACATTTGGTGCCAAATACACTTAGCATAATAATAATAAGACTTACGACGGATATACCAAATATTATTTTTACGGAAGCATTCTTGAGCTTTATTGGACTTGGAGTACCCATTCCACAGGCTTCGCTTGGAAATTTGGTCTATGACGGGTCGTCTAATATAACTTCTTATCCGTATTTATTTATTATTCCATCAGTTGTAATTTCACTTATTACATTGTCATTCAATATTATAGGAGATGCACTAAATGATGCACTAAATCCTAAATTGAGAAGTTAAAATTTAATTTTTTCTAAAAATTGGGAAAGGAAAAAATGGAAAAAATGGGAAAAAAATTATTGGAAGTAAAAGATTTAAGTGTTTCTTTTAATACTTATGCAGGAGAAGTTCAGGCGCTTCGTGGAATAAGTTTTTTCGTTGAAAGAGGAGAAACTTTGGCAATTGTCGGAGAGTCTGGAAGTGGGAAGTCGGTTACAGTTCAGACAATTATGAAACTTATTCAAATGCCGCCGGGAGAGATAAAATCGGGAGAAATTTTGTTTGACGGAGAAGATTTGGTCACTATAAGTGATGAGAAAATGGCAAAACTTCGTGGTGGAAAAATTGGGATGATATTTCAAGATCCAATGACTTCACTAAATCCAACAATGAAAATTGGAAAGCAGATTATGGAAGGAATTTTAATTCATAAAAAAGTAAATAAAATTGAAGCTAAAAAGAGAGCTATTGAAATGCTTAAAAAAGTTGGAATTCCAAAGCCAGAAGAGCGATTTAATCAATATCCACATGAATTTTCCGGAGGAATGCGGCAAAGGGTTGTAATTGCAATCGCTCTTGCGTGTGAGCCAGACTTACTTATCTGTGATGAGCCAACAACGGCGTTAGATGTTACAATTCAAGCACAGATACTGGATTTGATAAATGAAATAAAAAAGGAATTAAATATAGCGGTCATTCTTATAACTCACGATTTGGGAGTTGTAGCGCAGACGGCGGATAGAGTTATTGTTATGTACGCAGGAGAAAAATTGGAAGAGGCGCCAGTCAGAGAATTATTTAGAAATCCAAAGCATCCTTACACTTGGGGACTGTTAAAATCACTTCCAAGACTGGATATGAACTCAAATGAAAGGCTTACTTCAATTCCTGGTACACCGCCAGATTTGTTAAATCCACCAAAAGGAGATCCGTTTGCGGCTCGTTCTGAATATGCGATGAAAATTGACTACGAGAGAAAGCCGCCTATGATTGATTTAGGAGGCGGACATTTTGTAAAATCGTGGCTGTATGTCAAAGGAGCTCCTAAAATTGAATTTTTAAAAGATGAAAAAAATGATGACTAGGAAGTGAATTATGGAAAAAATAATAGAGATGAAAAATTTAAAAAAATATTTTCCAATGAAAAAAAAGACTGTACTAAAAGCGGTTGACAATGTGACGATGGATATTTACAAAGGAGAAATCCTAAGTCTTGTCGGGGAATCTGGAAGTGGGAAAACAACGCTTGGAAGAACAATTAGTAGACTTTACAAAAAGACAAATGGAGAGATTTTGTATAATGGAAAACCTGTAGAAGATTACACCTTAAAGGATTTCACAAAAGAGATTCAGATGATATTTCAAGATCCGCAGGCATCGCTAAATCCCCGAATGACGGTAGGAGATATAGTCGCTGAAGGAATTGACATTCATAAACTTGCAAGTTCAAAGCAGGAGAGAATGGAAAAAGTTTATAGTTTATTGGAATTAGTTGGATTAAACAGGGAACATGCCAGTCGTTTTCCACATGAATTTTCTGGAGGACAACGGCAAAGAATTGGGATTGCTAGGGCACTTGCTGTAAATCCAAGTGTTTTGGTGTGTGATGAGCCAATTTCGGCACTAGATGTGTCAATTCAAGCGCAAGTTGTAAATTTATTAAAGGATTTGCAAAAGGAGAGAAACTTGACTATGCTGTTCATTGCACATGATTTGTCGATGGTAAAATATATTTCAGACAGAGTGGCAGTTATGTATCGGGGAAAAGTTGTGGAACTTGGAACACCTCACGCAGTTTACGGAGATCCTGTTCACAGTTATACAAAATCGTTGATTTCAGCCGTACCAATTGCAGATCCAGATTATAAAAAGACTGAAACAATTGACATGGACGAATCGTATTTGCGAAGTCCAATTGGAAATGTGACTGAAATTAATGAAGTTCCAAGTGAACCGGAGCTTACAGAATATAGACCGGGACATTTTGTGGAAACGGCATTTTTGAGAGAAAAAAATTTGATTTAAATGTCATTTTAAATAAAAAAACAAAATAAAAATAAATAAATAAAAAGAAGGATGGTAAAAAAATGAAAAAAATTTTGTTACTTTTAAGTTTAGTTGCGTTTTTTATCGTTTCTTGCGGAAGTGGAAGCGGAGATAATGAGCTAATTTTAAATTTAAAAGAAGAAGGAAAATCTTATGACCCAGAATTAGCAAATGATTCAACAGGAGAATTTGTAGACTCTCTTGTGACAGAAACACTTACAAGACAGGCAAAAGATGGAAAATCATTGCCAGGGGTGGCAAAAACTTGGGAACACAATCAAGATTCAACAGTTTGGACATTCCATTTGAGAAACAACGCAAAATGGTCAAATGGAGATCCGATTACAGCGCAAAACTTTAAAGATGGTTGGGTAAGAGCACTAGATCCAAAAACTGCTTCAAAATATGCGGATAAATTATTTTATATAAAAAATGCAAAAGAATTTAATTCAGGAAAAATCAAAAATCCTGATGAATTGGGAATAAAAGTTGTGGATAACTACACTTTAGTAGTAACTTTAAATGATCCATTGCCATATTTTGACTCAATTGTGCGAATTCAAACTTATGCGCCGCTTAACAAAGCGTTTTATGACAGAGTTAAGGATAAATACATGACCAGTAAAGAAACTTCAATTTCATCAGGTGTTTATAAAATAAAAGAATGGACAAGAGATTCACAAATTGTCTTTGAAAAAAATGAAAATTACTGGAATAAAGACAGCATAAAACTTGAAGGTGTAAAAGTTGTGTTTATAAACGATCCAAATGGAAGCTTGAACGCATTTAAAAATGATGAGATAGACTCGACAAATATTTCTATTGAGCAAGCTAAAGAATTTAAAGATGACAAGAGAAAAATACTTACAGATGATGGTTCTGTCTGGTATATGACTTACAATATGAAAAATAAAGTTCTTGCCAACAAAAAAATAAGACAGGCGTTGTCTCTTGCTGTGGACAGAGAAAAATTGGTGTCTGATGTGCTTAGTGGAACTGGAAAACCTGCTTATACATATACTGCAAAAGGCGTTGGAATAATGGGAGTGCAAAAAGATTTTTCTGAAGAAGCTGGAAAAGTTTTTCCTGCATTTGATGCCGCAAAAGCGAAAAGTTTATTAGCTGAAGGATTAAAAGAGCTAAATTTACAAAAGTTGCCAACACTTGAAATGATTTTTAACGACAGTGGAAATAATAAAATAATTTCAGAATATATTCAAGATCAGCTTCATAAAAATTTAGGTGTCGATATAAAAATACAAGCTATGACTTTTAGCGAAAGACTTGCCAGAATGGAACAGAGAAACTATGAAATTGCACTTGCTGGTTATAATGGGGACTTTAATGACGCAATCACTTATTTGGACAGATTTGTGACAAAAGATGGAAATAATTACTCAGATTACTCAAATCCAGAATATGACAGATTGGTTAAATTTGTAAAATCTTCTGGAGATCAAAAAGCGAGAGTGGCTTCAATGATTCAAATGGAAAAAATTCTTGCTGATGATATGCCAGTTGGAATACTTTATTACAGACAGAATACAAAATTAGTTAATCCAAGAGTTCACGACATAGTATTTAGTCCAATTGGAAAAGATTATGTACTGGACTATACTTATATTAAATAAATTTTAAAAATAATAAAAAAAGAAAGAGAGGATTTTTAGATGAAAAAATTATTGTTGACATTGGCAATGTCGCTATTTTTACTATCTTGTGGAAATGGCGGGAATGACCAAAACACATTTTCTGTAAATATTGTAACGGAGCCAAGTTCGATTGACCCGCAAATCACAACTGACATTCCTGGAGGAACAGTCGATGAACTTATTTTAGAAGGATTGCTTCGAAAAGATAAAAATGGAAAATCAGTTGCAGGACTTGCAAAATCGTGGGAAAAATCAAAAGATGGATTAAAATGGACATTTCACTTAAGAGATGGAATAAAATGGTCAAACGGAGATCCAGTAACCGCAAAAGACTTTAAAGCAGGATGGCTTCGTGCGCTAAATCCAGCAACAGCGGCAAGTAACGCAAATATGTTATTTGTAATAAAAAATGGAGAAAAATATAACGCTAAAAAAGCGAGTGCCGAAGAAGTTGGAATTAAAGTGGTTGATGACAAAACTTTGGAAGTTACATTGGAAGCACCAGTTTCATATTTTGATGATTTGGTAACATTTAAAGCATATATGCCTCTAAACGAAAAATATTACAACCAAGTTAAAGACAAATATTTTTCAGAAGCTAAATATACAATAGCAGTAGGTCCGTATACTTTGGATGACTGGACACATAATTCAGAATTGAGACTGAAAAAAAATCCTAATTACTGGGATGCGGCAAATGTTAAGACAGAAAATGTAGTTTTGAAAATGATTGACAGCAATTCATCTGTAAATGCTTTTAAAAATGATGAAGTTGATGTTACACCAGTTACATTTGAACAAGCAAAAGAATTTAATGGAAAACCTGAATTAGTAACAGCTAAAGATGGAGGAATTTATTATTTATTGTTTAATGTAAACGATCCAGCTTACAAAAATGTGAAAATCAGAAAAGCTATTTCAATGGCAATCAATAAAAATGATTTGTTGACTAAAGCACTTTCAAATTCTGAAAAAGCGACTAAGACTTTCACACCGCAAGGAATTGGACTTAACGGACTAAAAGGTGATTTTGCTAAAGAAGTTCCGACAGATCAGCCAAAATATGATGTGACAGCAGCTAAAAAATTGTTAGCTGAAGGAATGAAAGAAGCGGGGATTTCTAAATTGCCAAATATAAAAATATTATTTAATGACAGTGGAAGTAGAAAAGCCATTGTGGAATATATTCAAGATAATTTAAAAACTAATTTAGGTGTTCAAGTTGATGCAGAAATGGTTACTGGAAAAGAGCGTGTAAACCGTACAAAAGAAAATAACTTTAACATTGCTCTAATGAACTGGACTGGAGATTTCTTAGATCCAATTACATATTTAGATTTATTTGAAAGTACAAATGCAAATAATCGTGGAAAATTTGTAAATTCAAGATATGACCAGCTTGTAAAAACTGTAAAATCGACAGACAATCCACAGACAAGAGTACCAGCGATGATAGAAATGGAAAAAATAATTTCACAGGAAGCTCCAGTTGTAATTTTATTCCAAAAACAAAAACAATATTTAGTTAATCCGAGAGTTACTAATTTAGGATTTGTTTCAATTGGTGGAGAGTTCTTTATAAGAGATGTTGTATTAAAATAAGTGTTTTAACAATATTTAGCAAGAAGTCTCCCTCTTCTACAAGTGGGAGTAGTTCACAAGATTGAAATACATCGTGTCAAAATAAAGAATCTAAAATAAATAAAAAAGTCGGGAAAAATTTCTCGGCTTTTTTAAATATGATTTATAAGTTTATCAATGTCAGAATAAACATTTCTGTAGTTCACAAAAGGTCTTTTTAGCACTAAAACAGCTGTTCCAAATTCTTTACAGGCATCAATTTTCTCTTTTTCTCCGCCAGTTTTTCCACTCTCTTTTGTAATCAAAAAATCAATTTTAAAACTTTTAAGCATAGCTAAATTCAAATTTTTGTCAACAGGCCCTTGAATTGCAATTATATTTTTAGGTAAATATCCAAGATTTTCCGCCTTTTGAATGGAAGCAGTTGTTGGAAGTATCCGCACAAAAAGATTATTTTTTTTACTCATAGCTTTTATTTCTTCTAGATTATTCGATCCAAGTGTACTCAAAATGTTTTTATTTTCATATTTTGAGATAAATTCATTCATTTGACTCAAAGTTTCAAATTTAAAGACGTTTTCATCTCCATAATCAAGCATTTCCCGCTCAAATCTCAAATATTTAGTCCCAAGTTTTTTTGTAACTTTCAAAATGGAATGGCTCACATTTGCAGCATACGGATGACTTGCATCGATGATAAGATTTATATTTTTTTCGGTGATGACTTTTTCCATTTGCTCTTCATCCAATTTTTTACAAATAACTTGAATATTTTTTTTGCTATCCAAAGTATATTTTTTCAAAAGTTCTCCACCGTAGGAAGTGGCAGTACTAACAAGAATATCCTTTTTATTTTTCACACTGACAAGTTTTTCCAAAATATCTCTTCCGTCTTTCGTTCCGCCAATTATCCAAATCATGTTTCTCTCTTTCCAAAATTTTTTATTTATTTTATTATAATTTTTAAATAATTCTATTGAAAAAATTTACCATTTTCAAAATAAAATACTCGGCATTCTCCATTTCCAATAAGTTTTCTCTCATCTAAATCGTCTGCTTCCCTGTTTTCAATATAGTTAAAGAAAAGCTCTAAAACAGTTCCGTGTGTGACAATCAAAATATTTCCGCTTTCGTGAGCTTTCACGATTTTATCAAGTCCTTGTAAAAATCTAGTTAGTCCATCTTTCAACTCTTCTCCGCCAACATTTGTCGCACAGTAATTTTTTACATCATAAAAATAGTTGTGAGCTTCCTGCGGAGAAAAATCAAAAATCTCGCTAAAAGTCATTCCTTGCCATTTCCCAAAATAAATTTCATTAAGCTCGGGAATTTCTTGAAGTTCTGGTTTCTCATTTTTATTATCTTCCAAAATAATTTTTGCAGTTTCAACTGTTCTTCCCATTTGACTAGTATAAACAGCATCAAATTTAACATCTTCCAATTCTTTCGCAGTTTTCTTAACTTTTTCAATCCCTTCTTCTGTAAGTGGCGAATTCATCTGTCCCTGAAATTTTTCCAGGACATTCCATTCAGTTTGTCCATGTCTTACAATGTATAATTTTAATTTATTTTCTTTAATTTCTTTCATTTTTTATTTTTTTTTCCTTTCTCTTTTTCTTTCGTTTCTTTAATTTCTTTAAGTTATTTCTTTTCTTTCTTTTATATATATTTTTCTAAAATTTATTTCTTTTTTTTTAAAATTTTAATTTTTAAATTTTAAATTCTTATATTTTATTTTTTAATCAAGTCAATTAAGTTAATCAAACATCTGGATAAGTTCTCACATCTTCAGTTATTCTACAAGCCGCTTCTATGATTGGAAACATCATAATAGCTCCAGTTCCTTCGCCAAGCTTCATATTCATCAGAAGTGGCGCGGTTAAATTAAGCTCACTCATAATATATTTCATCCCTGGCTCACAGCTCAAGTGCGAACCAATCATATAGTCACGAGCATTCGGACATAATTTTTGTGCAATTAATGCCGCAACAGCTGAGATAAAGCCGTCTATGACAACAGGAACGCCATTTTTAGCACAACCTAAAAAAGTTCCAGACATTCCTGCAATATCCAGTCCGCCAACTTTGGAAAGCACGTCAATCGGATATTTTTTATCAATTTTTTTAGTCAAAATCGCTCTTTTTATAACTTCTTTTTTATGCTCCAAAGTCTTTTTATCAATTCCGCTTCCAAATCCAACAATGTCATCTAGCGGCAAATCTGAAAACACTTTTAAAACAGCGCTGCTCGTCGAAGTATTTCCAATCCCCATTTCTCCAGTCGCAAAAAGATTATAACCTTTTTTCACAAATTCGTCCACCATTTTTATTCCAATTTCAATCGCAGACACGGCAGTTTCATAACTCATAGCAGCTTCGTCTGCAATATTATTCGTCCCAAATGGCATAAGTTTTTTGTCAATAATTCCTTTAAAATCAATTTTTTTTGAATTGCTTGAACTTTCATCAATTCCCAAATCGACTACTTTTACATCAGCACCAAAACTTTTGGCTAAGGAATTTATTGAAGAAGTGCCGTTTAACATCGCTTCCACGACATATTGAGTTATAACTCTTTTGGATTTGCTCACTTTTTCACGCTCTACGCCATTATCGGCTGCCATAACAAGTACAATCTTTTTCTTAGGTCGATAATTTTGCCGCATTCCTTCTAGTTTTATTGCCAAATTTTCAATAATTCCAAGTCCTTTCGGAGTTTTTAGCAAAGAATCAAGTTTTTTTTCTTTTTCTTCCATTCGTTGTCTATTTGCCGCTTCAATTTGGGTCAAAGTTTTTTTCAAAATCTTCATTTTTCTCCTAAATTTTTACTTTTACAAACTATTTTTTATTTTCTCAAATGCTTTTTCCAACGCAAAATAAAATTTTTCATAGTCTTCGTCGGAATGAACATAGGAAATAAAATGAGCTTCATATTTTGACGGCGGCACAATAATCCCATTTTCTAACATTGTGTCAAAATAAATGGCAAACATTTCATCACTTGTGTCAATCGCATCTTCCAGATTTTCTATTTTATCCTTTGCAAAAAAGATTGTAAATAAGCTATTAACATAGTTCACAGTCGCAGGAATTTTATATTTTTGAATTAAGTTTTCTATTTTAGAAACCAATTCTTTCGTTCTTTTCTCCAAAGTCTTGTAAATTTCAGGATTTTCTTTCAAAATGGAAATCGTTTTAATTCCAGCGGCGACAGAAACTGGATTTCCAGAAAGAGTTCCGGCGTGATAAACATTTCCAACTGGTGAAATCAAATCCATAATTTCTTTTTTTCCACCAAACGCACCAACTGGATATCCGCCACCAATGATTTTCCCAAGAGTGACCAAATCTGGCTGTATTCCAAACACTTCACAAGCGCCACCAAGCGAAATTCTAAATCCAGTAATAACTTCGTCAAAAATTAGAACGATATTTTTTTTACGAGTAATTTCTCGCAAAAATTCCAAGAATTCTTTTGAAGTCTCAATAACTCCCATATTTGCTGGAATAGGCTCAACAATGACACAGGCGATGTCTTTTTCATCTTCAACAATTTTTTTTATCTTTTCAAAATCTCCAAAAGGAGCAGTTATCGTGTCTCGAGTTACGGCTTCGGTAATTCCGTTGCTGTCCTGATGCTCAAAAGTAAGAAGTCCAGACCCTGCTTTTACAAGCAGTGAATCCGAATGCCCGTGATAACATCCTTCAAATTTCAAAATTTTATTCTTTTTTGTAAATGCCCGAGAAAGTCTTACAGCCGCCATCGTAGCTTCAGTCCCAGAAGTTGTAAGCCTAATTTTTTCAATCGCAGGAAAACATTCTTTTACAAGTTCTGCCAATACAACTTCTTTTTTTGTCGGAAGCCCAAAAGATGTCCCTTTTTCCATCTCGGATTTCACAACTTCAAGAACTTCAGGGTAATTATGCCCAAGTATCATAGGTCCCCAAGATCCAATCATATCAATATATTCATTCCCATCTTCATCAAAAAGTTTGCTTCCTTTTGCACTTTCAATGAAAATAGGATAGTCTTTTTTTACGGACTGAAAAGCTCTGACTGGACTATTTACACCACCTGGAATAGATTTTTTTGCTTCTTCAAAAATTTCTTTTGATTTATTTGTATTCATTGATTTTCTCCTTCTTCAATTAAGTTGGCAAATTCCAAAATGTCGTGCACAACAATGGAATCTAAGCCATTTTTTTTAAGTTTTGAAATGTTTTTAACTCCGTATCCAGTTTTCACAAGAGCAGTTTTCATCCCAAGCTTTTGTGCAGGAATCAAATCTGTCACTCTGTCGCCAATCATAAAAGAGTTTTTTTCATCTATTTCAAATTCTTTTATTGCCAACTCAAAATTTTTCGTATTCGGTTTCCGACATTCGCAATTTTTTTTGTATTTCCCAATCCCATCAGGATGATGCGGACAAAAATACGACTTTTCAATTTTAATTCCCTTTTTTCGCAAATCTTCTTCAATAAATTTTTGCAATTTAAAATAATCTTCTTCGCTGTAAAATCCTTTAGCAATCCCAGCCTGATTGGTAATAATGACAAATTTATAACCCAAATCTCTCAATTTTGCTAGCCCAGAGACAACATTTTTTTCATATTCAAATTCTTCAATTCTATGCAAATAATTTTTTTCAACATTAATCACGCCATCTCTGTCGAGCAAAATAAATTTATTTTTCATATTTTTTTTAAAACTCCTTCCTTTTCACAAACAATTATACTTACACAAATTATATAGAAATTACTTCCAAAAATCAATAAATTCTTTTTACATTTCAGTTGAATTATGCTCTAATTTGTGCTATACTTTTTACTGAGAAACTAAGAAGTTTTTAAGGGAAAAAGATATGAAAATAAAAAAAATCGTTATAATTCGAATAATATATATTATTGTTCTGTATTTAATTTACAATATACTGTTAAATCAATACGATTATATAACAAGATATTTGACAAATTTTATCTTTTTGGTTTTCATATTTATAAAATTTATTTTTGGACAATTGGATTTTTATGCTGAAAGATTTAGATTAAAAAATATCTTTGTAAATTTTTCAATTGACGCAATTTTTGCGTTTATGCTTTTTATTTTTTTAAAAAAAGTTGAGATATTTTATGTTTTCAGTGCAGTTTTCTTCTTTCAAATAATATTTCGGAAAATAATATCTTCGATTTACATGAAAAAGAAAAATGTCCTGATTTTTGGATCAAATCATATTGAAAACAATATTCAAGAAGATATTATAGCTAGCTTAGATTACAACTACATCGGTTATATTTCCGACAATAAAAGCCGTGCAACAAAATATTTAGTTGGAAATTATGCTGAAATGGAAAAGATAATAAAAGAAAAAAAAATTGATCTTCTTGTAATTGTAAAAGATATGAAAAGTCCAAGTTTTAAAAAGTATTTAAAGCGACTTTTTGATTTAAAAATAAATGGGTTAAAAGTTTTGAGCTATGAAATATTTAATGAAGAAATTCAAAAAAAAATAGATGCAAGTAAAATTGACGAAGAGTGGTTATTGCAGTCTAACGGTTTTGATATTTTAAACGATGGAATGCAAAAAAATATGAAACGTGGAGTAGATTTAGTCATAGCTTCAACACTAATGATTTTGCTCTCGCCAATGGCACTAATCGTGGCAATTTTAATAAAGTTGGAATCAAAAGGTCCAGTTATTTTTAAACAGGTGAGAATTGGGGAAAATATGGTTCCATTTAAAGTTTATAAATTTAGAAGCATGAAAATACACGATCCCCAAAAATATTCAAAATATGCACAGGACAACGACAATAGAGTGACAAAAATCGGAAACTTTATAAGAAAGACAAGAATTGATGAATTGCCACAACTTTTCTGCATTTTAAAAGGAACGATGAGTTTTGTGGGTCCAAGACCAGAATGGGATATCTTAGCCAAAGAGTATGAAAAGCAAATACCATACTACAATTTAAGACACATGATAAAACCTGGACTTACAGGCTGGGCGCAAGTGATGTATCCTTACGGTGAAAATATTGAAGATACAAAAAGAAAGTTAGAATACGATTTATACTATTTAAAACATCAGGATTTAATTTTAGATGTTTTGATAATTTTTAAAACAATTAAAGTGATATTATTTGGAAAAGGTAAATAAAATTGGAGGATTTTATGAAGGGAATTATTTTAGCGGGAGGAAGTGGAACAAGGCTTTATCCTTTAACAAAAGCAATTTCAAAGCAAATTATGCCAATATACGATAAACCTATGATTTACTATCCATTATCAGTATTGATGTTAGCAAATATAAGAGAAATTTTGATTATTTCTACTCCTAGGGATCTGCCAGTGTTTGAAGAATTGTTGGGAGATGGAAGTCAATTGGGTTTAAAACTGGAATATAAAGTGCAAGAGCATCCAAATGGCTTAGCTGAAGCATTTATAATAGGTGAAGAGTTTATAGGAAACGACAATGTCTGTTTGATTTTAGGGGATAACATCTTTTACGGAAGTGGTCTTTCAGGATTACTGGAGGAAGCTTCAAAGTTAAAAGAGGGAGCAGTGGTATTTGGTTATCCTGTAAAAGACCCGAGAGCCTACGGAGTTGTAGAGTTTGATAAAAATGGAAAAGCAATTTCGTTGGAAGAAAAGCCAAAAAATCCAAAATCAAATTATGCAATACCAGGATTATACTTCTATGATAATACAGTTATTGAAAAAGCTAAAATTATAAAACCATCCTCTAGAAATGAATTAGAGATTACAGCGATAAATGAAGAATATTTGAAAAAAGGTAAATTAAATGTTAAAAGTTTGGGAAGAGGAACTGTGTGGCTAGATACAGGTACTCATGAAGCTTTGTTACAAGCTGCCAATTATATGGAAGCTATTCAAAAAAGGCAAGGATTTTATATCGCTTGTATTGAGGAGATTGCTTATCAGAAGGGATGGATAAAAAAAGAACAATTATTACATACGATAAATGAATTAAAAAACTGTGATTACAAGGTTTATTTAAAAAATTTATTAATTTAAAATTTTTTCATAATTAAATCAATATTGGAAAAGGAGAAAATAATGACATCAGTAGTAATTATGGCTGGAGGAAAAGGTGAGAGATTTTGGCCGAAAAGTCGAGTAAATATGCCAAAACAATTTTTATCTTTGACATCAGATGGAAAATCTATGATTCAACATACCGTGGAAAGGTTGAAGGAATTAGTCAAAATAGAAAATATATACATTGTTACAAATGAGCTTTATATAGATTTGGTAAAAAAACATATATCTAATATTCCAAATGAAAATATAATTGTAGAGCCAATAGCTAAAAATACAGCTCCATGTATTGCTTTAGCGGCAGAATACATAGCAAAAAAAGATAAAAATGCTAAAATGATAGTGTTACCTTCAGATCATTTAATCAAATTCAATGAAATTTTTATTGATACTTTAAAAACAGCTTTGGATGTAGTTGAGGAAGGTGAAAATCTTGTAACAATAGGAATAACTCCAAATTATCCTGAAACAGGATACGGATATATAAATTTTAAAAAAGCTCAAAATCTTGAACATAATGTCTACGAAGTTTTAAAATTTGAAGAAAAACCAGATTTAGAAAAAGCAAAGGAATACTTAGCAAGTGGTCAGTATCTTTGGAACAGTGGAATGTTCGTTTGGAAAGTTTCAACAATTTTAGAAAATTTCAAAAAATTTTTGCCTGAAATATATAAAAGTGTAAAAAGAATCGGCGAAACTATCGGAACTCCAAATTATGATAAAGTTTTGAAGCAAGAATTTTTAAGTATTCCTTCAGAATCAATAGATTATGGAATTATGGAAAAAGCTGAAAATATTTATGTAATACCTGGAAATTTTGGTTGGGATGATGTTGGAAGCTGGTTATCATTAGAAAGAATAAATAAAACAAATCAAGATGGAAATGTAATAAATGGAAATGTAATTAGCATTAAAACTAAAAATTCAATAATTCAGGGAACTGAAAAATTAATTGCGACAATTGGATTGGAAGATATAATAATAGTTGATACAAAAGATGCAATATTAATTTGTAACAAAGATAATACCCAAGAAGTAAAAGCGGTAATAAATAATTTAAAAATATGCAACAGAACAGAATATTTATAAAAATAAATAAACTTTAGGAGGATAAAATTTTTATGAAAAAAGCTTTAATAACAGGAATAACAGGACAAGATGGTTCGTATTTGGCAGAATTATTATTAGAAAAAGGATACGAAGTATATGGATTAGTTAGAAGAAAAAGTAGAACTAGTTTTGGAAATATAGAACATAGAAAAGATGAAATTAAATTTATATATGCCGATATGACAGACATTGTTTCATTAGTGAATGCCATGAAAATTTCTCAAGCTGATGAGGTATACAATTTAGCAGCACAGTCATTCGTTGGAACTTCTTGGGAACAACCGGTGGCGACAGCTGATATTGATGGAATTGGTGCATTAAATATGTTAGAAGCAATTAGAATTGTAAAACCAGAAGCGAGATTTTATCAGGCATCTACAAGTGAAATGTTTGGATTAGTTCAAGCAATTCCACAAACAGAAGATACACCATTTTATCCAAGAAGTCCATATGGAGTAGCTAAATTATATGGACATTGGATAACTAAAAACTATAGAGAAAGTTATGATATGTATTCTTGTTCAGGAATTTTATTTAATCACGAATCTGAAAGAAGAGGAAAAGAATTTGTAACAAGAAAAATTACAGATGCAGTAGCTAGAATAAAATTGGGAGTTCAAGATGTATTGGAACTTGGAAATCTTGATGCAAAACGTGACTGGGGGCATGCAAAGGACTATGTGAGAGCGATGTGGCTAATGTTGCAGCAGGATAAAGCTGATGACTATGTAATTGCAACAAATGAAACTAGAACAGTTAGAGAATTTGTGGAAACTGCGTTTAAACATGTAGGTATTGATATTGTTTGGGAAGGGAAAGATGAGAAGGAAATAGGAAAAGATTCTAAAACTGATAACGTTGTAGTAAGAGTTAATCCTAAATTTTATAGACCTGCAGAAGTTGATATTTTAATTGGAAAACCTACAAAAGCTGAAACTAAATTGGGATGGAAAAGAGAAATACCGTTTGCTAAATTAGTTGAAAGAATGGTTGAAAATGATTTGGAATTAGTTAAAAAAGAAATTAAATTGAAAACACTTTAAGGAGAACAAATGAAAGCATTGATAACAGGTGTTGATGGTTTTGTAGGGAAATATTTATCTGAATATCTTTTAGAACAAGGTTATGAAGTATATGGAACAACAATATCAGAAAATTATAAAAATAACAAAATTAATGTAAAAAAAATGAATTTATTGGATATAGAACAAATTAATAAAATTATAAATGATGTAAAACCAGATAAAATATTTCATTTGGCAGGACAAAGTGCCGTAGGACTTTCATGGGAAAAACCTGTTTTAACTGTAAATATAAACGTAAATGGAACATTGAATTTACTTGAGGCAGTGAGAAATCACAGTAAAGATTCTAAAATATTAATCATTGGTTCAAGTGATCAATACGGTCCAATAAAACCAGAAGAATGTCCAATCAAAGAAGGTAAAGTTCAAAATCCACAAAGTCCTTATGGTGTAAGTAAAAAGGCACAGGAAGAAATGTGTAAACTTTATGTAAATGCTTATAATATGAATATAATAATGGTAAGAGCCTTTAATCATATTGGAGCAGGACAAAGTAAAAACTTCGTTGTAGCTGATTTTGCAAGTAAAATTGCTCAAATTGAAAAAGGAAGTGAGCCTATATTAAAAGTGGGAAATTTAGAAACTTTTAGAGATTTTACAGATGTTAGAGATATTGTTAGAGGTTATACCCTGCTTTTAGAAAAAGGGAAAATTGGAGAAATTTATAATATAGGTTCAGGAAAAGAAGTTAAAGTAAGTGAAATTTTAAAAAAATTGATAAGTATGTCAAAAAAAGAAATAAAAATAGAAATTGATCCTAATAAATTTAGACCTGTAGATGTACCACTTGTAGTGTGTGATAATAGTAAAATAAAAAGAGATACAGGATGGGAGCCAGAGTTGCTTATTGATGATACATTGGAAGAAGTATTAGAATATTGGAGAAGTGTTATTATAGAAAGGAGAGAATAACAATAGAAGTTATTCAGTTGTTATGTTTGAAAGAATAAAAGAAATTTTAAAATTTAAAGAAATGATAAAAAGTTTTACAATAAGGGAATTAAGAACCAGATACAAAGGTTCTTTTTTGGGTTTTCTTTGGACTTTTATTAATCCTTTGTTACAATTATTAGTTTATTCGCTAATATTTCCATTTATTTTGAGAATAAGTGAAAAAAATTATGCAATGTTTCTATTTGTAGCACTTATTCCATGGGGGTTTTTTACAAATTCAGTACAAGGAGCATGTAATTTAGTTATAGGAAATAGTAGTTTAGTAACTAAAGTTTATTTTCCAAGAGAAATTTTATCTATAACACACACATTAAGTGGACTTTGTAACACAATATTCAGTTATATGATAGTTTTTCCGATGTTATTGATATTTAAAATACCATTAACAATAAGTTTGATATGGCTTCCATTAATATTATTAGGTCAAACTATTTTAAATTTGGGATTCTCTTTATTGGTTTCAAGTATTAATGTATTTTTTAGAGATTTGGAGTATTTAATAAATGTTGGTTTGATGGCACTATATTTTATGACGCCTATTATGTATAATATAACTATACTTCCTGAAAAATATCAAAAAATATTGTTATTTGTAAATCCAATGGCAGGATACATTGTGTTATACAGAAATATTATGTATTATGGGATAATGAAAAGACCGTTATTATTAATACATGTGATGGCATATTCTTTTTTTGTTTTTTTTGTAGGATATTTTGTTTTTCAAAAATTGCAGAAAAAATTTGCTGAAATATTATAAGAATAGGAGCGTTTTAATGGAAACAGTTATAGAAATAGAAAATATTACAAAAAAATTTAAATTGTATTCCGATAGACCTATGTCTTTAAAGGAAAAAATAATAAAGGGGTTAAAAAATGAATACAAGGAATTTTATGCATTAAAAGATGTTTCTTTTAAAGTAAAAAAGGGAAGTACAATAGGGTTGATAGGTAAAAACGGAAGTGGAAAAAGTACATTATTAAAAATGATAAATAGAACAATGTTTCCTGATAAAGGTAAAATAAAAATCAAAGGGAAAATAGCGAGTTTGATAGAATTAGGAGCTGGATTTCATCCTGAATTGTCTGGTAGAGAAAATATTTATAATAATGCTACTATTTTTGGTTTTACTAAAGAAGAAATTGATAAAAGAATACCAGAAATTATTGCATTTTCTGAGCTAGAAGATTTTATTGACAATACTCTTAGAACATATTCTTCTGGAATGTATGCAAGATTAGCGTTTTCAGTAGCAATTCATGTTGATGCTGATATTTTATTAGTTGATGAGATTTTAGGTGTTGGAGATATAAATTTTCAAGCAAAATGTGCTAATAAAATTTATGAAATGAAAAATAAAGGAACTACAATAATATTGGTTACTCATGATATGTCAACCATTGATAGATTGTGTGATTATGCTGTGTGGTTAGAAAAAGGTAAAAAAATATCAGAAGGAAGCCCTAAAGAAATTGAAAATGCTTATTTAAAATTTATGGCTGAAAAACAAGAAGAGCGACAAAAAGAGGAAAATCTTAAAAGTAAAGAAAACAATACAGGAAAAATAAAAGTTTTAGATGATAAAAAAATAAAAATAACTCATTTAGGAGAACATTTTGGAACTGGAGATATTATTTTTACTGGTTGTAAATTATTAGATGAAAAAGGTATAGATAGACGCTCTTTTAATACGGGACAGAATATAAAATTACAGGCTAAATATTTATGTCAGGTTGATCCAAAAGATTTACAAGTAAATATTGGATTTGAAATTAGTAATACTCAAGGAATATATATATATGGAACTAATACTTCAAGGGAAGGGTATAAAAAACTTAAATTGCAAAAAGAAGGAATAATAGAAGTTGAATTAGAAAATTTAAATTTATTGCCAGGAGATTATAATATTGGTATCGCAGTTGCTGATTTAGAAGAAAAAGCAAGTTATGATCATTATAGAAGTATTGCACAATTCAAAATGTATAGTAATATACATGATGTAGGATTATTGCGATTGAAACATAAATTTATTTTAGACAATTACATTCTATCGGAGGAATGATATATGGAAAGAAGAGAAATATCAAATATTTTAAAAACAAAATATGAAGAAAATTTAGAGAAATATAAATATAATTTTAGTGAACAAACTTTTCATGAAATAAGTTCGAAATTATTTGAAAGTTCAAAACATTTTGTTCCAACTTTTGATTATGATTTCGGTAAAGGAAGGACACCACTTCAAAAAGTAAAAAATTTTATAAAAAGAGTTATTAGAAAGTCAACAAGATTTATGTTACAACCTTATGCAGAAAAAATGTATAGATTTCAAGAATTAAATGGTGAAATAACAGGTTCACTTACGGAGTATGCTAAATATAGCAATAACATATTAAAATATTCAAAAAGAGAAATAGAGAATTCAAAAAGAGAAATAGAGAATTCAAAAAGAGAAATAGTAGCAATAAATGAAGAAATGAGAAATAAATTTACAGATACTCATAATCACTTAGCAAATTTTGAAAATACTTTATGGAATATAATAAAAGAAAAAGATAAAGTTCAAGAAGAACTTTCAAAATATGAAAGTTATTCACAAGCAGGAGAAGATAAAATTATTGAGTTCATATTGTCTTATTTAGGAGAAAAAAATATAGGGCTTTCATATTTGGATATTGGATGTAACGATTATAAAAACTTAAGTAATTCTTATGCGTTATACAAAAAAGGAGTAAGAGGTGTTTTAATAGATGCCAATCCAATTTATATTGATGAAATAAAAATGTACAGACCAGAAGATATTGTTTTAAATTGTGGAATTGGAGCTAAAAATTCGGAAAAAATGAAATTTTATATACTTAATACACCAGGATTAGATTCTTTTGATTTAGAGTCTATAAAAGAAGCTCAACGTCAAACTCCTTGGATTGAAATTGTTGATGAGATTGAAGTACCAGTTTATACATTAGATGAAATATATGAAAAATATTTTGCTAGTGTTCCTACAATTGTTTCATTAGATGTTGAAGGTTTAGAGATGGATATATTGAAATCTACGAATTTTGAGAAATATAGACCATATATTTTTATTATAGAAACAATAGAATATCGTGAAAAAATATCTGTGACAAATAAAAGAAATGATATTATAGACTTTATGCAAAAAAATGATTACGCAGAATATGCCTTTACAGGGGTTAATTCTATATTTATAGATAAAAGAAAATAAACAGAAAGGAGCTTGTTATGAATATAGGAATTGATTTAAAGCCCTTTTTTTCTGGTTCAAAATACAGAGGAATAGGAATGTATTCTAGAGAACTTATTTCTGAAATTTTAAAAAATGGGAAAGATATGAAATATCACTTTCTAAATTTATACGGGGATTATCTTGGAGATCCTGTTATAAATCAACACAGCTTTTTGTATCAGTATTATACGGGACCTAAAATTATAGATGTAGGGGAAAAACAACTTTTTGATAATGATTTAACAGAAGAAATTATAGAAAAATCAGTAAAACATTTTTTAGAACAGAGTAAAATAGATATAATGCTATTTACTAGTCCAAATGAATATGGGAATCTTTATAATGCAGAATGGTTTAAGAATGTGTACACTGTAGGGATTCTATATGATTTAATACCTATGATTTTTCCAGAACAATGTCTATTTGATCCAGTTTATAAAGCTAATTATGAAAAATCAATAGAATTTATAAAGAATTTAGATTTATTATTAGCAATTTCTGAATCTGCTAAAAATGATGCTGTTAAACTTTTAGGAATTGATGAAAGTAAAATAGTAGTAATACATGCTGGAATTAATCAAGAATTTAGAAAATTGGAGAAAATAGAACACAAAAAAATTAAAGAAAAATACAACATATCAAAACCTTTTATCTTATTTGCTGGAGGAGTTGATTTTAAAAAGAATATAGAGGGATTGATAGAAGCTTATTCTCTATTACCAATAGATATAAAAAACAGATATCAATTTGTGATAACTGGAAAAATGGCAGAGGAAACTAAAAATCATTTTATAAAAGTTTCAGAAAAATATAATGTTAAAGATGATATTATTTATACAGGATATGTTTCAAATGAAGATTTGATACAGCTATACAATATAACAGAATTATTAGTGTTTCCTTCTCTTTATGAAGGCTTTGGATTACCAGTACTTGAGGCGATGGCGTGTGGAACAAGAGTTGTGACATCAAATAATTCAAGTTTAATTGAAATTGCTAAAAATTATGCAACTTTAGTTGATGCAAGTTCTCCTAAAAAAATAATGAAAGGAATTAAATATGTATTTGATAATCCAATTAAAACTTTAGAACTTGCTGAAAATTCAATTGAATATGCTAAAAGTTATACTTGGGAAAAAGTTGCGTACAAAACATTAGATGCAATAGAAAAAAGAATTAGTAATAGAGATAATATTCAGAAAAAATATGAAAATTTAGTTGTTACAGAAAAATTATTAGATAATATTACTTCACTTTTTGCTAAGAACAAAATTCCATTTAATCAGGTTGAAATTAATAGAATAACTGAAAATTTGATATTGTTACAAAATAATGAAAATAGTAACATAATAGAAGGAAATAGAAGAATTCTTTATGATATGACAGTTGTTCATGAATGGTTGAAAAATAATTATAGTACAGGTATTGGAAGAACATCTAAAAAATTATTTGATTCTCTGAAAAAAAGAAATATTGTATTACCTGTTGCAATAAGAAAAAATAAAAAAAATAAATTACAAGTTGAATTAATTTCTATGGAGGATTATTCTTTGACTGGTAAAATAGTAGAATTAAAAGAAAATGACATATTTTTTATGCCTGAATTTCAAATTAGAGGGATTCAAGTTCCTGAGAATCATCCTTATGCAAGTGAATTTAATAAAAAAGGAATAAAGCCCTATGCAGTAATTCATGATATTTTACCATTGCAATTACCTGATTTTTTTGAGTCTAGTACAGTAAAAGGATTTAAAATTTACTTAGAAGAAGTCTTAAATAATTATTCTGGAATAATAACAGTTTCTGAGACTGTAGCAAAAGAAGTTATAGAATATAATCAAAAGAATCATTTAAAAAAAACAGATAATATTTTAAAAGTAGGTTATCTACATTGGGGATATGATACTTTTAAAGAAGAAAATAGAACAGAAGTTGGATATGGAATATCAAATTTTATTAAAGGTAATGAAAATGTATATTTAATGGTAGGTACAATTGAACCTAGAAAAGGATATAAATTAGTTTATGACACTTTTAAAAAAATGTGGAAAGAAGGATTTGAAGGTAAACTATGTATTATAGGACATATAGGTTGGAAAATGGAAAAGTTTGTTGCGGAATTAAAAAATCCTAAAGAATTTAGCGACAAAATATTATTTATCGAAGGTGCTTCAGATTCTGAACTTGCATTTGCATATAAAAATTCAGATGCTCTAATACAAGCTTCTGCTGGAGAAGGTTTTGGTTTACCATTAATTGAAGCTGGATGTTATAATTTACCTATAATTTGTTCAAATATACCAGTTTTCCATGAAGTTGCAGGAGAAAATGCTATCTTTTTTGATAGAGATAAAAATGATTTAGAAGAAAAAATTATTTTTTTTGAAAAAAATAAAGGAACAGATGAAATACCAGAATCTAAAAATATAAAACATCTAACTTGGGATGAAGTTTCAGATAAAGTGTATTCTATGATTGTAAAAGATAAAAATTGGTATGCAAATATAAAAAAAGATGATAATTATTAAAAAATATTAAAATAGGAGTTTATTATGAATAATAAAAAAATTTTGATAGTGTATCCTCATAACTTTCTTCAAGGACTACATGGAACGAATATGAATATTTATCAATTAACAAAAATATTTAAAGAATTAAATTATGATGTGGATTTATTTGCATATGAAGGTTTTACTCCTGATTCAGATTTTTCTAATTTTAAAGAACAAAATAAAGATAGATTAGTTAATAAATTATATGTGTATGATTTTAGAAAAAGTAAGAAAATGAATAAAACATCAATTATTAATAGAATAAAAAATAAAATAAAGTCTAAAACTGAAAAACATTTACAAGATTGGACTAATTATGAAATACAGAACTATTTCGATAAAGTTACCAGTGATAATAAATATGATGATGTCATTATAACTTATTCTTATCTAGCTAACTTAATTGTAAAAACTAAAAATAAAATAAGTTATAAGAAAATTTATTATATGATAGATAGTATGTTTTTACAACAATATTCATGGGATAAAAAAATAAATAAAAATTTGACTTTGGGGAAATTAATGGATGAAGAATTGGAACGATTGAAATATTTTGATAAATTTCTTTGTGTTTCAAATGATGAAAAAATTTTTTATGAAAAATTATTAGAGAAAAAAATGCATTTTATACCACATTTTTCTGATAACAAAGGCTATGAATTAAAACCTTTGCATAAAAGAAGATGGGATGTGTTTTTTATAGGTTTTGATAATCCTTTTAATGTAGAAGGATTAAATTGGTTTTTAGATGAAGTTTACCCTTATCTTGATAAAAATTTAAAAATTTTATTGGTCGGAACATCTACAAATAAAATAAATAACTCATATTCTAATGTGGATATAATTCAGTATGCTCCTAGTTTAGATGAGATTTTTGAAAATGTAAAAATATCAATATGTCCTATGTTTAGAGGTACAGGAATAAAAATAAAAGTTGTTGAATCAATGGAAAATGGACTTCCGGTTGTTTGTACTGAAAGAGGAGTGGATGGGCTTCCAGATAAAACAGAATGCGGATGCCTTGTTACTGAGGATGCAAAGGAGTTTGCAGGATATATAAATAAACTGACTAGTGATGATAATTTTTATAATGAAGTTTCTGAAAAAATTAAAAATTATTATAAAAAAATTTTTGATAGGGAGAAGTATAAGAATAAGCTAAAAAGTATTTAAATTTAAAAGGAGTTGTTTTATGTCAATTATTTTTCTACTTTTTTTTCCAATACTAGTTGGAATTTTTTCTGAAAGAGAAAAAAACTATAAATGGTCTAAAAAATGGATATTGTTTTTTGTATCTAGTATGATTTCATGTATTATATCTCTCATATTGATTAAATATATAAGTTCGTTTGATATTTATAGAGGTTTTGTATTTGGAATGTTAGTAGCAACTTTAGAATACTACTGTGTTATTCCAATTATTCGTAGAGAAAAAATTTCATATGTTAATATTTTAAATATTATTTGTCTGTTTTCTATTACAGCTACAATATATTACATATTAACATATGGGCAAGCAACGATTGATTCTGACATAGCCATGCCATCTTTTTTAGATCAAACTATATGGAAAACAAAGTCGCTATTTCCTACAAATTGGGCATATGTCAATGGTGATATTTGGGTAATTTCTATCCATCTTTTTGTTTTACCTTTTACTATTTTATTAAAAAATCAAAGTTTAGCCCGTATGTTAGGTGCAAGTTTGTTATTTATGTTTTCTTTAGCAGGAATATACTACCAAGATAAAAAAATTTTTAAAAATAATTCTTGGTTATTAAGTATTCCTTTATTTTTAATATTTCTTCAAGGTAAAGAAACATTACGTTTTATGAGATCTGATAATTTATATACAATATATATGTTATTTATAACAATAATTTTAACTCAAATCACTTTAATTTATAAAAAGAAAAAGAAAATATTGTCATTTGCATTATTCAATTTCATTCTGACTATTACGGGATTGAGAATGTTATCATATTTTACTTTACCACTAATTTTAACATTTTTTTATTTATTTTATTCCCAAGTTAAAGATGAAGAAAATTTTAAAATTGTTAAAAATAGAATCCCTAAATTTATAAAGTTATTTTTAATCATATTAATACCAGCATTATTAGGTTCATTGATTCATATTTGGTTGAGAAAAAATCATATTGTAGATGGATTATATAGTAATGTAAGCAAATTAACATTTGTAAGTAATACAGAAGAAATAAGGAAAAACTTTATTTTATACTTTGAATTTTTATTTCAAAGTTTTGGTTTTACTGGTAATACAGAACTAATTACACTAACAGGAATACAAAATCTTATCTCTATAGTCAGTTGTTTTTTTATTATATTTTATATTCCTATTTTGCAACTAAAAAAATTAAAAAACGAAAAAGATGAAGTAGTAATATTTTATATATTTGGAATTTTTCATAGTTTAATTATATTTATTGTGATGGTTTTTCTTGGAAGAATAGGATTAGTTAGTTATGTTTTAACTACAGTATATATTTGTATCTTGATTTCATCAAGATATATTAAAACATATTGGTTAAAGAAAAAAAATTTTAAAAGTACAATATTTATTTTATTTTTTTCTATATTCTCTATTATACAAATTACATCAACGTTTTTATCAACAAAAAGTTGGAAATATAAACTGACTATACAGAAAGAATTTACTAAAAAACTTGTAAATAAAGGATTAAATAAAGGTTACTCAACTTACTGGAATGCATATAATAATAATTTATATTCTGATTATAGATTAAAGATAGCTGCTGTAAATATAGATATAGATAAAAATGATATTATAAATATTACACCTTTTAAGTGGTTAACAGACATTAAATTATTTGAACTTGAAAAAAATAAAAAAACATTTTTACTTTTAACAAAAGAAGAAAACGAAGAAATAAAAGGAAAGTTAGACTTACTATTTGGTAAACCGATAGATAAATTTACATTATTTAATACTTATAGATATCCTGATGAGCAAAATGGATTAGAAGAGATGTATGTATATGTTTTTGACCATGATATTATTGCAGACTTTCCAAACGGATTAAATGATAAAAAACTCTTTCCAAAAGAATTAAGATGGAATAAAGAGAATGTGTCTTTTAAAAATAATGAATTATTAATTAAACCAAATGGCTATACGTTTGGACCGTATTCAACTCTAGCATCTGGAAAGTATATATTACATATTTATGGAACAAATTTAGATAAAGCTTCAATAGATATATTTAGTCAAGAATCTAATGAAAAATTTCAATATAATATAATTAATAAATCTTCTAGTGAAGTAACAATAAGTCTAAATATAAAAGAGAATGTTTCTCAAATTGAGTTCAGAATATTCAATTATACTAAAAATGATATTATAAAATTAAACTATATGACTATTGATTGAAAAAAGAATTTATATTACTGAAAAGTAATTTGATTCTATCAATATTGATATTAAAATAGTTTGAGTGTACTTTTTCTAATTTGTCAATATTATAAACTGAAGATTTAGAAAGGAATTGATTATGCAAAAAATATTATTATTTATACCAATGTACAATTGTAAAAATCAAATAACAAGAGTATTGCAACAAATTGATGATACAGTAAAAGAATTTATCACAGAAGTTATTGTTGTTGATAATGGAAGTACTGATGGCGGAAGAGAAGCTGTATTAGAATATATAAAGAGTACCAATAATATTGGTTTTATAAAATTGCTAAAAAATAAAGAAAACTACAATTTAGGTGGATCCCAAAAAGTTGCATTTTCATATGCGATAAAAAATAATTTTGATTATTTTATTATTCTTCATGGCGATGATCAAGGAAATATTCATGATTTAGTACCTTATTTAAAATCAGGGGAATATAAACAATATGATCGTTTTTTAGGTTCAAGATTTATGAAAGGATCTAAGATACAAGGATATTCTAAATTCAGAACTTTTGGAAATAGAGTTTATAATGTAATTTTTTCGATATTTTTAGGGAGAAAACTTTATGATTTAGGTGCAGGATTAAATTGTTATAAAGTAGAGATTTTGAAAAATAAATTTTACATCAAGTTTCCTGATAGTTTAATGTTTGATTATATTATGCTTATGGCAAGTTCATACTATAAACATAAAATAAAATTTTTTCCTATAACTTGGAGGGAAGATGATCAAGTATCAAATGTTAGAATGTTAAATCAGGCGGTTACGACTTTAAAATATTTATTCTCTTTTTTCTTCAATAAAAAGAGTATAGAAACTAAAGAGTTTAGAGAAAAAATAATAGCTAACTATGAAGCTGAGGAGGTAAAATAAAAATGATAATACTAGCTCATAGAGGATATTGGAAAAAATTATCTGAAAGAAATACAGAAGAAGCTTTAAAAAAAGCATTTGTAAAAGGTTATGGAATCGAATCAGATATTCGTGATTACGATGGGAAATTAGTTATATCCCATGATACAGCAAACAAAAATTGCATGTCTGCAGAAGAACTTTTTAAAGAACTTGCAAAATACAATAATAAACTTTGTTTTGCTATAAATATAAAAGCGGATGGATTAGGAGAAGAATTATCAAAACTTTTGAAGAAAAATAATATAACAAATTATTTCTGTTTTGATATGTCTGTACCTCAAATGATATATTATTGTGAGAATAATTTTAATGTCTTTGCTAGACAAAGTGAATATGAGTCTGAGCCTTTATCATTATATAAAGAATCTCAGGGTGTCTGGATAGATGCTTTTTATGATGACAGCTGGATAACAGAAGAATTGATTTCAAAACATATAAAAAATGGTAAAAAAATATGTTTGGTTTCACCAGAGTTACACTCTTTTCCATATTTAGAATTTTGGAAAAAATTAAAAAATTTTAATTTAGATTATTCAAAAATTATGTTGTGTACGGATGTACCTGATGAAGCAAATGAATTCTTTAATAAGGAGATGACTAAATAATGATAAAAGCTATTATTTTTGATATGGATGGGGTTCTTATAGAAGCAAAAGATTGGCATTATGAAGCTTTAAATAAAGCTTTATCTCTTTTCGGATATGAAATAAGCAGATATGATCATTTAGTTACTTACGATGGCTTACCAACATCAAAGAAACTTGAAATGTTAAGTATGGAAAGAGGATTGCCAAGAAAATTACATAAATTTATAAATGAATTAAAACAACAATATACCGTAGATAAAATTTTTACAGATTGTTTTCCTATGTTTCATCATGAATATGCTTTGGCAAAATTAAAAAGTGAAGGATATAAATTAGCTGTTGGATCTAATTCTATAAGAAATACAATAGATTTGATGATGCAAAAAAGCAATTTAAAAGAATATTTGGATTTCTTTTTAAGCAATCAAGATGTTAAGAAAGGAAAACCAGATCCTGAAATTTACAATAAAGCAATAGAAAGATTAGGATTAAATCCAAAAGAATGCATGATTGTAGAAGATAATTTTAATGGAATTGCTGCGGCAAAAGCATCAGGAGCTCATGTGATGGAAGTAGAAACAGTTTATGATGTAAATTATGAAAATATAAAAGCACACATAAAAAAAGCGGAAGAGGGGGTAATATAAATGAAAATAATAGTTCCTATGGGTGGAGATAACGAAAGTATTACAACACAATATATGCGTTCATTATATGAAATAGAAAAGAAAACAGTATTACAACATGTCTATGAACATTTATCAAAAATAGATAATGCTGAATTTATATTTATTGTAAAAAGAGAAGATGTTTCGAAATATCATATAGATGATATGATAAAATTATTAGTACCGAATGTTAGAGTAATTATAGCGGAAGGAAAGACAAAAGGATCAATTTGTACTTGTTTATTAGCTATTGATAGTCTTGATGATGAAGAATCTTTAATTATAGTTGGTGCTGATCAAGTGTTAAACATTAACTTGAATGAAGTTGTAAATAATTTTATTAAAAATGATTACGATGCTGGAACAATTATTTTTGAAGATATTCACCCAAAATGGTCCTATGTAAAATTAGATGAAAGTGGACTTGTCATACAGGCTGCAGAAAAAAGACCAATAAGTAAAAATGCAACTACAGGATTTTACTATTATAAAAAAGCAAAAGATTTTCTTGATTCAGCGACATTGATGATAAAAAAAGGAGCAAGTGTAAATGGGGTTTATTATGTTGCACCTTCCTTGAATGAAATGGTTTTAAAACAGAAAAAAATAGGTACTTATAGAGTTGATAAGTCAAATTACTTTAATTTGAAAAAACAAAGCGGAAGAGAAGAGTATGAAAATTACTTAAAAGGAGTAAAATAATGAAAGTGTCACACATTAGTAAAATGAAAGGTGGATGGTTTGTAGGAAATTTTGAACCGACACTTTATAAAACAAATGATGCTGAAGTCGCAGTAAAAGAGTATAAAGCGGGAGATTATGGAGTAAGACATTATCATAAAATAGCAACAGAATTAACTGTTATAGTCAGAGGCACTGTTAAAATGAATGATATTGAGTATAGCGAAGGAAGTATTATAATTATGGAACCAGGTGAAAAAACGGACTTTTTAGCAGTGACAGATACAATAACTGTTGTTGTAAAACTTCCAGGTGTAAATAATGATAAATATATTGATAAAGGAGAGTAAAAGAATGTTAAATATAGTAGTTCCTATGGCAGGAAGAGGAAGCAGATTTGCAAATGCAGGATATAAATTACCAAAACCATTGATAATGGTTCATGATAAACCAATGATACAATATGTCACAAATAATATAAGACCCAAAAAAGAACATAGATTTATATATCTTTGTTTACAGGAACATATCGAAAAATATGATTTAATAAACAAATTGGAAGAAATTTCACCAAATTGTATTATCGTTCCTGTTGATGGAGTAACAGAAGGAGCGGCTTGTACTGTTTTATTGGCAGAAAAATATATAAATAATGATGACGAGATGATGATAGCAAATTCGGATCAATATGTAGATATTGATATAAATGATTATATCAAAGCTCAAGAGGGATATGATGGGCTTATCATGACAATGAAGGCTGATGATCCAAAATGGTCGTTTATAAAATATGATGAAAATAATTTGGTAACAGATGTTCAGGAAAAAGTTGTAATATCTGATGAGGCTACAGTTGGAATATATAATTTTGCTAAAGGATCAGATTTTGTGAAATATGCAAAACAAATGATAGAAAAGGAAATCCGTGTAAATGGTGAGTATTATGTAGCTCCAGTATACAATGAAATGATAAAAGATGGGAAAAAAATAACATTTTATAATATTGGAAGTGAAAATAATGGAATGTACGGTTTAGGGATACCAGCAGATTTAAATAAATTTTTAAAAAATCCTATTTCAAAGAAAGAATTTTAAAATAATGAAAAAATTAATAATACAATTTTTTAAATTTTTATTGATTTCAGGAACGGGATGGTTAATAGATACAACAATATATACAATATTAACTGTTATACTTAAATATAATGTGATTTTTTCAAATATATTAAGTTCTATTCCTGCGATAACTTTTGTATTTTTTGTGTCTACAAGAAAAATATTTTTAACACATATAGGAAAATTCAGTTTAAAACAGAAATACCTAATATATATTTTATATCAGATAATTTTGATAGTAACAGTTTCGATAATTGGACAAATGTTGTATAATATTTCAGAACCTCTTTTAAATAATAAAGGTTTATTAAAGATAATAATAAAATTAACAATAACTCCAATTACGATGATAACTAATTTTTTTGTTATGAAGTTTTTGGCAGAAAAATTATAATTTTTAGAATTTATTATTAGAAATATAAGAGATGTTTTAAACTTTAAAAATTAAATTATGAAAAAGGCGATTATATATGAGAAAATTTAAAGCGTTAGAAAGTTTAAGGTTTTTTGCAGCGATATCAGTTGCATTATTACATATTTTTGGTATTTATGGTAAAGGTAATTTGATTCCATATTCTTTTATTTTATCTGTTGATTTTTTCTTTGTTTTGAGTGGATTTGTAATAACATATAAAGAATCAAAAAATAAAAATAGTTTAGATTATACAAAAGAATTTGTATATGGGAGAGTTATTAGACTTTTAATACCATATATGTTAATAATTTTATTTTATTATTTATTTTTTAATAAATTTTTTTTGAAACGACATATAACATTGTTACAAGGATTTATAGAACTTTTTCTTTTGCAAATTATGGGATTAAATATAAATAACATTGCAAATTTAAGTATTTTAGATACTGGATTAGTAGCATGGGCTGTTGGATTAGAATTATACATAGGAAATTTTTATTTTCCATTTGTTCATTATATCAAAAAGAAAAGTAAAGTTTTACTATTTCTTTTATGTACGATAATATTTATAGTCTCCTTAAGTATTATTACTCATAATTCTGATAGATTTTTAGATGTTCATTATCAAGAGTGGCATGGAATTCCTTTAGGAATTTTTAGAATATTAGTTTCTTACAGTATTGGGACTATATCGGCATTGATTTACAATAAAATAAAAGAAATTAAGTTAAAATATAACGAAAATTTGGTTTATAGCGGTTTAGAAATAATAATTTTTCTAGTATTATTTAGATATTATGGAAAAATATATTATTATAGAGAAAATGAATATTTATTTCCTATAATTGCAGGATTAATGATTATAATATTCGCACAAGAAAAAGGGATTTTATCCAATCTTTTAAAAAAAATTTATTATTTGGGATTATTAAGTTATTCAATATACTTATTACACCCTATTTATATAGGTATTTTCAGATATTTTAATATGAAATTAAATATCTACTTAATTATTATTTATTTAATCTGTATTATGTTAGGATCTTTTTTATTTTATAAAAATATAGAAAAATTTATAATAAAATTTAAATATGATGTGAAAAATGAACATTAAAATTATTATTGTTAAGTATTTTTTTGTATTCAACAAAAAAGAAAAATGAATCGCTAACAGCACAATGACAACTAAATAGCTGTAATTAAAAATATTTTATTCTTACACTTTAGAATTTGCAATACAATGGATTTTTCCCCACAAAAATAATATAATAAACTATAAACAAAAAAGAAAAAAGGCAGGAAATTTATTACGAAGAGAGAATTACAAATAGGCACTGAAGATTTTGGAGAAGTTATTGAACAAGGAAGTTTTTACGTTAGTAAAGATTGCATTGATAGAAAAAGTATTAAGAGATAATGCCAAGATAAAACTATTTATACCTCTTAGAAGATTTTGGGAAACATTGACTTTTTTTATATTAAGATATTTTTTATATTGAGAATAAAGAAAGTGATAAAATTAAAAATTCAAGATAAAATTTTAGGAGTAAAGTATTTTTAATTATAGTTATTAAGTTCGTTATGATTTTTTATTAATAAAATTCAGGAGATTTTATGAGCAGAAAAACAATAGTTTTATCAGGAATAAATTTCAGTGAAGGCGGTCCTTTAACAATTTACAAGGAATGTCTTAGATGCGTGGAAGAATATCTTTTAAAGGATTATGAAATAATAGCTCTCGTGCATAATAAAGAACTTTTTTCTGAATTTGATTCTAGGATTAGATTTATTGAATTTAAGGATTCTAAAAAAAGTTATCTTAAAAGAATATACTATGAGTACATTTATTTTAAAAAGTTGTCAAAAAAATTTAAGCCATATCTATGGTTCTCTTTGCACGATATGACGCCAAATGTAACAGCAGATAAAAGAGTGGTATATTGTCATAATCCAATGATGTTTTATAATATGACAAAAGAAGAGAGAAAAAAATCATTTAAATTATTTCTTTTTTCAAAATTTTATAAGTATATCTATAAAATAAATATAAAAAAAAATAATTATGTTATTGTACAACAAGATTGGATACGAGAGGAATTTAAAAAAGCTTTTAAAATAAAAAACGTTATTGTGGCACATCCAGAAGTTAATTTAGGTAATTTGAAAATAAATAAAAATATAGAAATTGAGAAAAACAGTTTTCTTTATCCCAGTTTTCCACGGGTTTTTAAAAATTTTGAAGTGATTTGTGAAGCCACTAAAATATTGGAAAATAGAGGAATTAAAAATTTTAAGGTTTATTTTACGATAGACGGGAGTGAAAATCTTTATTCAAAAGAGATTGCCAAGAAATATAACCAATTGGAATGTGTTAAGTTTATAGGGCTACAGCCAAGAATAAATTTGATGAGATATTATAGTAAAGTGGAAACGGTGGTATTTCCTTCTAAAATTGAGACTTGGGGATTGCCAATTACAGAAGCAAAGGAATTAAGAAAAAAAATAATTTTAGCTGATTTACCTTATGCGCATGAAACTTTAGGAGATTATGAAAATGTTTTTTTCTTTGATCCGAATTCATCTAGAGATTTGGCAGAGAAAATGGAGTTAGTCATTAAAGGAGAAAATATTAAATTTGATGGAAATATTGAGAAAAATATTGAAGAGCCTTATTGTAATAACTGGAAAGAACTTTTTGAGATAATATTAAAAAAATAATACGGAGATGATATGGAAAAGTCATTTTATGAGATTTGGAAACTGGGAATGAATGTTATTAAAACGAAAATATTTTTTCCAAAGGCTAGATTGATACGGTTTCCTTTTGATATAAGGGGGAAAAAGTATATAAAATACGGGAAAAATTTTACGACTGGGACAGGATGCAGAATAGAAGCATATAAATTTGATGGGAAAGTACCTAATTTAGAAATAGGAGATAATGTTCAGATAAATGATTATGTACATTTTTCGTGTGCAGAATCTTTAATAATAGGAGATAATGTACTTATTGCGAGTAAAGTTTATATAACTGATTTGAATCATGGAAACTATTCTGGCAAAGAGCAGTCTAATCCACAAGAAATAGCGAAGGAAAGAAAGATTTATACTAAGCCAGTGAAAATAGAAAATAATGTCTGGATTGGAGAAAATGTATCAATTTTGCCTGGGGTAGAAATAGGAGAAAATGCTATTTTAGGTGCAAATTCTGTCGTAACAAAAAATGTTCCTAAAAATAGTATTGTTGCTGGAAATCCTGCAAAAGTAATAAAAGTTTACAATAAAAATACTGGAGAATGGGAAAAAGTATAAAATAGTTTTGAAAGGTTTAAAGTATGAAAAAAGAAAAATGTGTAATATATTTTGGGTTTAATAATCCTTTGAAATTTAAAAGAGGTGTTGAAAATGAAATTTTATTTCAAGCTCAGTCTCTAAAAGAAAATGTAGAAAAATACTATATTTTTTTTGATGATGAAAATATTAAATTTGATTGGCATGGAATAAATTGTATTGGAATTAAAAAAAATAAATTTAGATTTTTTTATTTAAACGCATTAATTAGGAAAAAATTTAATAATAAAAAATATATTATACATTCTCATAATTATCTTATGAGCTTTTTCTTATTTAGAAAAACAGATATTTTTACGGTAAATGACGGACTTTATTATCAGGCGAATGAATTAAATCATAAATTAAAAAATTTATTTAAAATTATTGAAAAAAAAGTGTATAAAAAATCCAAATTAATTCATTTTATTTCTAAATTTTCAAAAGAAAAATCTTTATATTATGGGAGTAATTATAAAATAATTTATATAACTACCCCTTTTGAAAAAGTAAAAAAAGTTGATGAAAAAATGAATTGGGAAGATGATAAACTTAAAATTTTCACTGTACGTAGCATTGAAGAGAGAGCAAATATCGAGTTATTAATAGAATTGGCAAAAAGGAATCAAAATTATGATATTAAAGTAGCTGGAAAAGGGCCTTTGTTAAAAAAGTATAGAGAAGAAATAAAGCAAAAGCATTTAAAAAATATTGAATTGTTAGGTTATGTTTCAGATGAAAAAGTTAGGAACTTTTATGAAACAGCTAATTTAATAACAGTTTTGGCGAAATATGGAGAAGGATTTGGGTTGCCGATAATTGAAGGTTATCTTTATGATAAGCCAGTTTTTGCTTCGGATATTTGTGCTATACCAGAAATTATAATAAATAAAAATTTTTTAGTGAAAAATAATGTTGAAGATTTAGAAAATAAAATAAAAAAGTATTATGAGGAAACTCCAACTTATAATTTTAAAAAATACTATGAAGAAAACTTTTCTTATGATAAAATATTAGAAAAATATAAAAAGCTATATGATAAATTTTTTTAGGAAAGAGGAAATAATAAAATGCTAAAAAAATTGGAAGTTCAAAATTTTTAAAATTTTGAACATGTAGTATTGGATTTTGGAAATGTTGGAGAATATAATTTCAATGAAGAAATAATAAAAAATGGAATTTTGGAAAAGTTTTTTAATTTTGTGGATAACATGTTATGGATTTGTTCTTTACAAGAAGGAAATTCATATATGGGTTACAGAAATGGTAGCCAAAATATAATGAAAAGCATAATAGAAGTGGATAAAGTAAAGAATAATAGAAAAATTAATGTATTTTCAGGAATTCCTATTTTTTTAAAAGAATATTTTGGAATGAAAAAATTGAATAAAATCTTAATTGAAAAGAGTAAAAAAGAAAGTTGAGATAAAAAATGAAAAAAATATCATTAGAGTTACAATGGGCAATTGGAAAAAAGACAGGAGTAGGTTGGTATATTTATAATATTGTAAGAGAATTAAACAAATCAAGAAAAAATGAATATGTAGCAGAATTTGTCAATTTTTTGAATAAATATGATGCAAGAAAAGAAATTAACTGTGATATAGAAATTAAAGAAAATAAATTGATGCCATATAAAATATATAATTTTTTGACTAAAAAATTAAATATTAGTCATAATTTAATTTTTGGAACGAAATCAGATATTTATCATTTTTTTAATTTTACAATTCCAAAAAATATAAAAGGAAAAGTGATAAATACAATTTATGATACTGTCTTTATTTCTGCACCTGAAACAATGGGAGATAGAAAAACACTTAAAGAGTATAAATATGGAGCTCAAAAGTCAGATTTGATAATTACAATTTCCGAAAGTGCTAGAAAGGATATTGTTGATCATTTGAAAGTGCCAAAAGAGAAAATTAAAATAATTTATCCAGGGATTGATTTTGAAAAATATTCTCGAGAGATTGAAGAAAATAAATTACGAAAAATTAGAGGAAAATATAAGTTACCTAAAAAGTATATTTTGTATTTAGGAACGATTGAGCCTAGAAAAAATATTGTTAGAATAATAAACTCTTTTTTAGAGTATAGAAATTTAACAAAATCGGATATAAAATTAGTCATTGCTGGTGGAAAAGGTTGGAAATATGAAAAAATTATGAAATTAGTAGATCAAAATAAACAAAATATTATTTTGACAGGATATATTGAAGAAGAAGATAAAATACCATTATATAAAATGGCTGAAATTTTTGTATTTCCTTCACTTTATGAAGGTTTTGGAATGCCTGTATTAGAGGCTATGGCCTGCGGTGTACCAGTGATTACTTCAAATGTGTCTTCGCTTCCAGAAGTAGCTGGAAAAGCAGCAATATTAGTAAATCCATTAAAAGAAGAGGAAATGACAGACGCATACAATAAAATTTTATCAAATGAAGAATTCCGGAAAAAAATGATAGAAGAAGGGATAGAACAGTCTAAAAAATTTCAGTGGAAGGAATCCGCAAGAAAACTGGAAAAAATTTATGAAGAATTATAAATCGAGAGGTTAATAATGAAAATACTACTAACAGGCTCAAACGGCCAACTGGGACACGATTTTAAAAAATTATTTGATAGAAAAAATATTGAATACATCGCAACTGATTCTAAAGAATTGGACATCACAAATGATGAGAAATTAAAGATATTTTTTCAAGATAATGGAGAAGTTACTCATGTAATAAATTGTGCGGCGTATAATGATGTGGATAAGGCAGAAAATAATGAGAAAGTTTGGCTATTAAATGCTAAAGCTCCTAAAAAGTTAGCTGAAATTTCTAAAGAAATAGGAGCAATCTTTGTAACTTATTCGACGGATTTTGTGTTTGATGGAAACAAAAGTTCTCCGTATTTGGAAGAAGAAGAAACGAATGGATTATCAGAGTATGGAAAATCAAAGGCTAAAGGTGAAAAAGAAGTTTTTAAAATATATGATAAATCTTTTGTAATACGAACTTCATGGGTATTTGGAATAGCAAATAACAATTTTAATAAGCAAGTTATAAATTGGAGTAAATCAAGAAATGAATTGAATATTGTGGATGATCAAGTGTCAGCTCCTACGTATTCGGTGGATTTGGCTAAGTTCTCCTGGAAACTAATTCAAACTGAAAAATTTGGTTTATATCACATTACAAATGATGGAATCGCAAGTAAATACGATCAAGCAAAGTATGTTTTGAAAAAAATTGGTTGGAATGGAACGTTAGTGAGAGCTAAGACGGCTGATTTCAATCTTCCTGCAAAACGACCGGCTTATTCAAAATTGGATTCTAGTAAAGTAGAAAAATTGTTAGATGAAAAAATCCCAAGTTGGCAGTCGGGGATTGATAGATTTTTGGAAGAGATGAAAGAAAATGGAGAGTTGTAAAAATTTATATTAAGCTGAGTTTTTCAGCTTTTTTTATTGAAATTTTTTAAAGAGTAAAACTAGAATTTTTATTTTATCGAAATTTAAAAAAACTATTCAAAAATTCAAAAAAATAGTTTATAATTAAATAAATAATTTAGAACGGAGAAAAATAAATGAAAAAAGCAAATATGTTAATTTTGTTAGGATTTTTAAGTTTAAGTGTCATTGGAAGTGCAAAGCCCCAGCAGACTTTTGAAGAAAAAAATTATTTGATTGAAATGACACAAGAAAAATCAGAGTTGACTAGTGAAAATAATTCTAGCAGTACCGAAGAAAATAGAAAAGAAGAGCAAAATCTTTTGGGAAAAAGAAGAAAAAAAGAGAATGAAAATACATCATCAAACGAAAAATCTGGAAAAAAATCACTTTGGAGCAAAATAGTGAATAGAAAAAAAAGTGATAAAAATGAAAATTGGAAACTAGTTTGGAATGATGAATTCGACTCAAATAGCTTGGACACATCTAAATGGAGTTACTGGGGAGATAACAACATTCCTTGGAATGCAGGAAATTATTTGGATGAAAACGGTAATTTGGTGGATCAGTCTGGATTTAAAGTTAAACATTATTATTTGAAGGACAATGTTAAAGTGCAAGATGGAAATTTAATCATTGAAGTGAAAAAAGAAAATAATAAAACTGTGAATATTGATGGAAAACAGAGAAAAATATTATATAGTTCTGGAGCGGTTCACACTAAAGGTAAATTTTCCGTACAAGAGGGAAAAATCGAAATGAGAGCAGCAATGCCTAAAGGTGTGGGGACTTGGCCTGCTTTTTGGATGTGGCCTGAATGGTATAGTCAAGGAACAAATAAATTGGCAGATGGAGAAATTGATATTTTTGAGATTTATGGTTCTGATTTGTCGAGGGTAACTGGAACAGCGCATGTTTTAAAGACAACAGAAAATAGATACGAAATGTTTGATAAAAATGATGAAAAAATTAAAAAAAACGAAGATTTGACGCAATTTAACACTTATGCTGTCGAATGGGATTCTAAAGAGATAAAGTGGCTGTTTAATGGAAGAGTTTATAAAAAGAGAACTATGAAGGAAATGGAGAAAAAAGCAGGAAGAAATCCTTATAATCAGCCATATTTTATTATGATAAATGTAGCGCTTGAAAATCAGACTGGAAGCGATGGAGATGTGGATTTTCCGACAGAGATGAAAGTTGATTATGTGAGAGTCTATAAAAAAGATAAATAAAAGGAGTTTTGATGATGGAAGCTAAAAAATTTAAGGAAAATGATGTAAAAATATTTGCTGGTTCTTCGGCAAAAAAATTGGCGCAAAAAATAGCGGATTATGTGGGACTGCCGCTTTCAAAAAATAAGATTCAAAAATTTTCAGATGGGGAAATATTTACAAAATCGCTTGAGAGTGTGAGAGGGAGTAAAGTTTTTGTTGTGCAGTCGACTGCAGGGAAAGTGAATGAAAATTTGATGGAACTTTTGATTTTTATAGATGTGCTAAAAAGGGCATCTGCTAAAGAAATTATAGCGATTATTCCGTATTTTGGATATGCGAGACAAGATAGGACGATAAATCCACATGATCCAATCACTGCAAAATTAATTTCAAATTTGTTGGTTGCCGCTGGAGCAACAAGAATTGTGACGATGGAACTACATACAAGACAAGTACAGGGATTTTTTGACATTCCGGTGGATCATATGGAACCGCTTCCGATTTTGGCAAAATATTTTGAAAAAAAAGGATTTTCTCAAAGTGAAGATGTCGTTGTTGTGGCACCTGACATAGGTTCACTAAAAAGGGCAAGAGGTTTTGCTAAATGGCTTGAAGTGCCACTTGCGATTGTGGAAAAGAGAAAAAATGGAGATGGAGAATTTGAAGTTGAAAATTTAATTGGAGATGTATGTGGTAAAAAGGTCATTTTGATTGACGATATGATTAATACAGGAAAAACAGTTTGTAATGCAGCAGATGCGTTAATTAAAAACGGTGCAACAGAAGTGTATTGCTGTGCGACTCATGCGGTATTTTCAGATTATGCGGTAAAAAGACTAAAGGAATCTGTAATTAAAGAAGTTGTCGTAACAGACACAATTGAGTTAAGAGAAGATGAATATTTTGAAAAACTTACTGTTTTATCAACTGCTAAGATTTTTGGAGAAGCGGTAAAAAGAATAGTTATTTACAAAGAGATGAGTAATTTATTTGTGAAATAAGGAGGAAAAATAGACAAAATGAGCCATTATTTTTCTGAAGTGCAAGATGTGAAATCAGTAAAAAAAATAATAAATTATGAAATTAAAAATGAAAAGTTTGAGTTTTTGACTGACAATGGAGTTTTTTCAAAGACAAAAGTTGATTTTGGGACTGATGTGATGTTGCGGACTTTTTTGAATGAAAATAAAAAATTGGAAAATATTCGAATTTTGGATATTGGTTGCGGATATGGCGTTGTTTCCGTTGTTGTAAAAAGATTTTTTGAAAAAGCAAAAATTTTATCGACGGATGTCAATGAGAGAGCGCTGGAATTGACAAAAAAAAATATACAAAAAAATAATAGGACAGATGATTTTGAAGTTAGAAAATCTTTTGTGTTTGACAATATTTCTGAAAATTTCGATGTGATTCTGTCCAATCCCCCGATTAGAGCAGGAAAGCAAGTGATTTTTGAAATTTATGAAAAAAGTTTTTTTCATTTGAACAAAAATGGGAAATTTTACTGCGTGATTCAAACTAAACACGGAGCTAAAAGTACGAAAAAAAAATTGGAAGAACTTTTTGGAAATTGTACCACGCTTGTGATTGAAGCTGGATATAGAATTTTTAGATGTGTTAAAAATAGTTAAATAATTAGTTGAAAAAAGGAGTACGATTTTGTACTCCTAATTTTTTTAGTATTTAAAAATTACATTTGAGCTTTTTGGTCTTGAAATTTCTTTTTTAGCTTTTACATAATCAATAAAAATAGGGACGTCGCTTAAATATGTATTTGTTCCACCACGAGTTTTTATGATTTCACCAAGAGTTTTGTAACCGTCTTTTCCACTTGCAATGTATGAATTTGTTCCCATTACATAAGTTTTATTTGCGTCAATTGGAACCCATTCATTTGATTTTCTGTCAAGTACTTCGATTTTTTTGACTCTTGTTCCAAGTTTTCCCGCTTTTGTAGCTTCATATCTGATTCCTGCACCATAAGGGAATGATCCAGTTGAACCACCTGTAAGTGAATAATCTATCGCATCTTCAAGCACCTGTTTTACTTCTGAACCTTTGATTTCAAGCGTATAAATTGTATTTGTGGCAAAAGGAAGCAAAGTGTATGCAAGGTCATAGTTAAATTCTCCTGGTTCCAGAGTAATTCTTATATTTCCGGCATTTCCAATGACAAAGTCGATATTTCTAGTTCCAATAGTTTTTAATTTATCTAAAACTGATTCCATGACAAGAGTTGTTGCAAGAGAACCTTCTGGATTTTTTGCGTCTGGAATACGGTTTTCAGAACCACCTGGAATTTTATCTAAAATTTTTCCAACTGATTTTTTACCCATTTCATTTTTTTCTTTTTTGTAACCTTCTAATAATTTTTCAGCTTGAGGTTCATTTTTTACAAATTTAATATTTTTATTTTCATTTACAAATTTAATAACTTTATCTTTTTCTGCTCCAGTCAATTGAATTTTTTTATCGTCTTTATCCTTCACTTCAAAAAAATTATCTCCAATTAATAATTGTGGATTTGCTACGACATTTGTAACAACTCCTTTTGGGTTAAAGTCTAATTTTAATTGACCAAGTAAATAAGCATAACACCAAGCTTCTACTACATAAGTTGGCTCACCGTTGGCATGGTCAATTTTTTTTGGATAATCAGGATCTGCCACTTTTAGTCCAAATTGTTCAAATTGAGAACCCAATAAATAGTGTGTGTCTCCTGATACGATTAAGTCAATTCCTTCAACTTTTTTTGCAATTTCAAGATTTCTTTCGTATCCTGCATGGGAAAGCAGGATTATTTTGTTAATTCCTTTATCTTGAACTTCTTTTACATATTTTCTTGCTGTTTCCACTTCGTCGTAAAATTTTATGTCATCTCCAGGGCTTGAAGATTCTTTAGTTTTTTTCACAACTTCGATTCCGATAATTGCAACTTTTTCGCCATTTATATTTTTAATGATGTAAGGTTTCCATTTATTTTCTAAGATGCTTCCTTTATCAGGTACGACATTTGCTGAAACAACTGGAACTTTTAGAACATCTAAAAATCCTTTTAATCCTTTATTTCCAGCATCAAATTCGTGATTTCCCAATGTGAATGCGTCAAATTTGATTTCGTTCATTATATTTGCGTCCGCTTTTCCTTCGAATAATGTGAAATAAAGAGTTCCTGTTTGTGCATCTCCAGCGTGTAGAACAAGAGTATTTTTGTTTTCTTTTCTGAATTCATCAATCGCTTGAGCCATTCTGGCCATTCCGCCGATATTTACTGTAACAGTTTGGTCTCCTAATTTTAATGGCATTTTTTCTTCTTCCAGATGCGAGTGATGGTCGTTGATGTGGGCAACATTTAACTCAAAATTTGAGCTAGTGCTTTTTTTATTTTTAGTCGTTTTTGCCATTGCGACATTTTGTGTAGCTGCAAATATTGTGATTGTTAGCGCTAATAAAAATAATTTTTTCATAGAAAATTCCTCCAATATTTTTTTATATTTAAATTATAGTATAATTTTATAAAAAAATCACGAAAAATTTTGGATTTTTATAAAAATTTTCTTTTATATTTTGGCTTTATTCCATTCATAGTAGCTTTGATTTAAGCTGTATGCGCAAAAGCCATTATTATTCAATATTTTTGCAGCAATATTGGCATAGGCGCAGTTTCTTCCACGGCAGTAGACGATTATTTTTTTATCTTTTGGCAAATCTTTCAAGTTTTCTTCTAGCATTTTCATTGGAATATTTATCGCATTTTCAATGTGCTGTGAATTAAATTCATCTTCTGGTCGCAAGTCAATTATTACAACATTTTCTTCTTCAACCATTTTTTGCACTTCTTCAACAGTTAAAATTTTTGTTTTGCAACATTTTTCGTAAAATTCATCGTGAATTTTTTGTACATCGGAAAGCTGTGTTTCACCGACATTTATCAGAAGATAAACCAAATCGATAATTTTTTCATTGGCAATTTTATAGACGACGAAATTTTTCTTTTTTTCACAAGAAACCAAATTTCCATCTTTCAATATTTGCAAGTGGCGAGAAGTGTTTGCAATTGTCATCCCAGTTTCACGAGCAATTTTTTCCACAGTTTTTTTCCCTTGCGAGAGCAAATCCAAAATTTCAATCCGCTTGTCACTTGACAGACATTTCCCAATTTTTGACAGTCCGCTGTAAAGGCTGTTTTTGTATTTTTCACATAATTTATCCATAATTAACCTCTTTTTTATAAAATTTTTTATTAAATATATTTTTATTTTTAAATAAAATTGTTGACAAAGTTTTTTAAATATGATATTATTCAATTAGTTAATTGAATAGTTGAATTTCTAAAGTCAGTATATCATAATTTTTGGAAAAAATAAACTATAAAATTTAAGAAAATAAAATAATAATAAAAGAAAGAGGCGATGTTTTATGGCAATAACTTTAAATAAAGATAATTTTGAAGCAACAATTTCAAACGGAGTAGCTTTGGTAGATTTTTGGGCAAGCTGGTGCGGACCTTGTAAAATGCAGCTTCCTATAGTTGAAGAGTTGTCAAATGAATTGGGAGAAAAAGCAAAAGTTGGAAAAGTAAATGTTGATGAACAATTGGAGTTAGCACAACAATTTGGAATCCAAAGTATTCCTACATTGATTTTATTTAAAGATGGAAAACCATTGGAAGTTATGGTGGGACTTCAATCGAAAGAAACTTTGTATGAAAAAATAAATGGGGCATTATAGAAAAAAGCAAAATAAAAATTAAAATCAAAATTTAATTTTAAAAAAAATCAAAAAAATTGGAAGAAAAATTATGAATTTGAGAAATTATCTTTATTTGTAATTTTTCTTTTTTTAGAAAAGGAGAGAAAATGTTATATGATTCAGTAATTATAGGTTCTGGACCAGCTGGACTTACAGCTGCAATCTATTTGGGACGGGCAGGATTGAAAAATATTATAATAAATGGAATGGAGCCAGGAGGGCAGCTTACGACTACGACTGAAGTGGAAAATTTTCCAGGATTTCCTGAAGGAATTGACGGCTCACAATTGGTGGAAAATATAAAATCCCAAGCAAAAAAATTTGGAGCGGAATTTTTACAAGCACAAGTAAAAGAGATCGAGTATAACGAAAGACCTTTTAAAATTCACTTGGACAACAAAAATATTATTGAAGCAAAAACCATAATCGTATCAACTGGTGCGAGTGCAAGATATTTGGGAATTGAAAATGAAAAGGAAAATATTGGAAGAGGAGTGAGCGCTTGTGCGACTTGTGACGGATTTTTTTACCGTGGAAAAGAAGTCGTTGTAATTGGCGGAGGAGATACTGCGATGGAAGAAGCGACTTTTCTTACAAGATTTGCGACAAAAGTGACAATTGTTCACAGAAGAGATGAATTAAGAGCATCAGCAATTATGCAAAAAAGAGCTAAAGACAATGAAAAAATCGCATGGAAATTGAATTACACTCCTAAAAAAGTTTTGTCTGATGGAAAAGTTACAGGAATTGAATTGATAAATAATAAAACTGGTGAGACAGAAGTTTTAAAGACAGATGGAATTTTCGTGGCAATTGGAAGAAATCCAAACACAAAATTTTTAGCAAATGTTATTGAATTGGATAAAAATGGATATATTTTGACAAAAGGTAAATCCTCAAAAACAAATATACAGGGAATCTTTGCTGCTGGAGATGTATGTGATGCTAGATACCAGCAAGCCATAGTCGCTTCAGGAAGTGGAGCAATAGCAGCACTTGATGCAGAAGAATATTTAGTGGAAAATAATTTATAATTTAAGGAGTTAAAATGAAAGAAATATTAAATTATGAAAAATTAATAGAAGTTATTAATAACCAAAAATTATTTTTGCTTTATGTTTCAAATCCTACTTGTGGAGTTTGTAAAGCAGATTTTCCAAAAATTAAGAAAATTGCAGAAAAAGAAAATATTAAAAGTTATAAAATTGATGCGACAAAAGTAAAAAAGGCTGTAGGTCAACTATCGCTTTTTTCTGTTCCCGCTGTTCTCCTTTTTTATGAAAAAAAAGAAATTCATAGACAAGCAAAAATTATAGATTTTGAAGAATTGAAATTTAGAATTGAACAAATTAAATTAATACAACTTTAAGATTACCTAAAAATTTAATTTAAAAAATTGACATTTAGTTGAATTTGGTATATTATATTTACTATAATTAAAAACTAAGTTAGGAGATGTAAAAATGAGTACAGAAATTATAGAAACAAATTTAGAAACAAATTCAACTTGGAAAACAAAATTGAAAGCGATGGGGCCTGGTATCCTTATGGCATCAGCAGCTGTAGGAGGTTCACACATCGTATCATCGGCACAAGCGGGAGCAATTTACGGATGGCAATTACTTCTTGTCGTTATTTTAGTAAACTTGTTTAAGTATCCATTCTTTAGATTTGGTGTTCAATATACACTGAATACAGAAAAAAGCTTGGTTGAAGGATATAGCAACAGAGGAAAAGCTTATCTTTGGATATTTTTCATACTAAATGTATTTTCAGCAATGGTAAATACAGCAGCTGTAGGTATTCTTACAGGAGCAATTATGATGAATATCATTCCAAAAAGTTGGGGAATTTCAGTTGGGCAAATCACAATAATATTAATAATTTTAATTTGGGCAATGATAATCCTTGGAGGATATAGCGTTCTAGATGGAATTTCAAAATTTGTTATGATTACTTTAACATTAGCAACAACAATCGCAGTAATCATCGCCGCTATTAAAGGTGGCCGTCATATTCCAGCAAATTTTGTAGCACCTTCACCATGGAATCTTGCAGCACTTCCATTTATTATATCATTAATGGGTTGGATGCCTGCACCAATAGAAATTTCAGCAATAAATTCAATGTGGCTGGAAGAAAAGAAACGTACATCAGAAGTTTCATATGAAGATGGATTATTTGATTTTAATGTTGGGTATATTGGGACAGCTATTCTTGCAGTTATCTTTTTAGCACTTGGAGCATTAATCCAATACGGTTCACCGGAAAAAGTAAAACCAGCAAGTGCCGCTTATATCGCACAACTTATAAAAATGTATATGTCTGAAATTGGTTCATGGTCAAGATTGCTTATTGCATTTATTGCGTTTATGTGTCTTTTCGGAACAACAATTACAGTTATTGATGGATATTCTCGTGCAAACGATGAAGCATTGCGTATTCTTTTAGGAAAAGAAAAATCTTCGCAAAAAGCTCTTAATATCTGGTTTACAGTAACTTCAATAATCGGTATTTTAATCGTACTTTTGTTCTCAGGGAATGTTGCTAAAATGATGCGTTTTGCAATGATCGCTTCATTTATCTCAACACCAGTTTTTGCATGGTTGAACTTGCAACTTGTTAAAACGGGAAAGCACAAAGTTTCAGGAGCATTATACTGGCTTTCTGTTGTAGGATTAATTTACCTTTCAGGATTTGCAATTTTCTTCTTAATTGCTTATTTTGGAAAACTTGTATAAAATTTTTAAAAAGTAAAATAATAAAAAAATGGTCAATTAAGTTAAATTTTTGACCATTTTTGTTATTTCATATTTTATTTAAATTTTTAAAGTCCAATTATTTCCCAGTTATCATGACTTTTTCCATCAATTACACCATTTTTAACTTTTTTAATATAATCTATCATCATATTTTGAATAGTTCCGCTTTCTGATCCAATCTCATCTTTAGATGACCACAGCATTTTTATATCTTCTTCTTCAAATATGCCATCTTTTTTTATTAATTGCTCAAATCTGTAAAAGTTCATCCCAACTTTTATTTTCATCTCGGGAGTAATTTTTTTTCCATTTTCAAGCGTCAAATTTGTAATTTTTTGACCTTTCGGATTTCTTAAGTCAATTTTGTATTTTACTCCGCCAAAAATGTCGAAAGTAACATATTTTAAATTTGCTCTTTCTTCGTTGTAACGATAGTTTTTATCGCCTTTTTTTATTGTGTCGAAGTAATCGGCTGACCATTCCATATATTTTTTTAATTGTGCTCCAGTCATTTCAAAGACAGTTACATCTCCTCCAGTATATCTGTAGTTATAAACAATGTCTTTTCTCTTTATTTCGCCTTTATTAAGTTTTAGATTTTCATAGTCGTAAGAAAATGAAACAACTTCGGCTTTACTATAGTATTTTTCCACATCGGTAATAAACGACGACATACCAGTATCTTTTAGAAATGAAATTGAGACTCCACAAATTTTTCCTTGTGGCACCATATCATTTAGCACAACTCCGATTTTTTCGTCAGCAATCTTACGAAGTCTGTCGTGATAGGGTTTATAGATTTTTTCTACTACTTTGTCGGCTTCTTCTTTTGCAACAGAAACCGTTTTTGAGTCTTTATCCAAAAGTTCCACTTTTTTTCCATTTATATTAAATTTCAAATCAATTTCAGAAACAACTGTTCCATATCTGTGCGGTTCTGTGATAAGAACGCCGTTTATAATATTTTTAGATACATTTTGGTGCATATGCCCAGCTAAGATGACATCTATTTCAGGCACAGCATTTGCAAGGTCTCTCACGCCAGTTTCGGCTATGCTGTTTTCGTTGTCAATTCCCATATGAGCAACGACAACTATCGCATTTGCACCTCGTTTTTTCAAATCTTTGATTTGTTCTTTCGTTTCGGAAATTGCAGGCACAAAGTGAAAATCCTTCAAAAACCCCGTATCTTCTTCAAATTTTTGTGACATAGGCGTTGAGAGTCCAATAATTCCTATTTTTACGCCATCTTTTTCAATAATTGTCGTAGCGTCCAAATATCTTTTTTTATCTTTGGATAAATTGAAGTTATTTTTGTTTTTGTCGTTATAAAATAAATTTGCAAGTAATTTTTTTGCTTTCATATCTTTCAAAATATTTGTCAAAATTGGCATTCCAAAGTTAAACTCGTGATTTCCTGGCACAAAGATGTCACATTTCATATAATTTAATATTTGCGGAATCGGATGTCTTTTGTCATTTGCAAAATATTCAATCCAGTTGTCCTGAATGGCATCTCCAACTTCCATGAGAAGAACATTTTTATTATTTTTTCTCAATTTTTTAACATAAGTGGAAATTTGCGCATAAGAACCCGAATTGTCTTCTTCGTCAGCGGCGTAGTTCCAAGGCAAAACTCTTCCGTGAACATCGCTCATTCCGATTATTTTAATATCCACTTTTCTTGTAAATCTTTTTTTTATAATTTTCTCTTCCTTCTTCCAAACTAAATTCTCTTTCATATTTTTCCTGATTAATTTTATCTTTAAGCTCAAACACCTTTTCCAATTCAATCCCGTATTCATTAGCGATGGCAATTGTGTAATAAAACACATCAAAAACTTCCTCTTCGATAGTTCCTTTGATATTTTTCCCATTAAATCTCGTGTTTTTTCTAATATTTTCAGCAAGTTCCCCAAATTCTTCAATCAATTTTAAGACAATTCTCTGAATATTGTCCTTCTTTTCTCTTTCATTTCGCAAGTCTTCTTTTTCTTCCAGAGTTCCCTGTTCAATATGTTTAATTAAATATTGAACTTCCTTTAAAGTCATCATAATTTTTCACCCATTTCTTTACCATCATTTTAAAAAAATTATACAATTTTTTAGAAATATAGTCAAATCAATTTAATAAAATTTGGCAAGAAATCTCTTATTTTTACAAATAAAATTGCTATACAAAAACTTTGTTAAAATTTTAACTTATTTTTTTTATTTCAAAATTATTTTGTTAGTTAAACTATATCTCAACTTGTTTTTCTAAAATTTTTTTGTTGAAAAAAATATCAATATATGATAAACTAAGAATTAGTATAAGTAAATTTGGAGTACAAAAAAATTTACTGGACAATTTTTTTAAAATTTGATACAATAAAAAGGATCCGAGGTGATTTTCAATGGCAAAACAGGATGTTCTTGAGCTAGAAGGTGAAATAATCGAGGCTTTGCCTAATGCGATGTTTCAAGTAAGGCTTGAAAATGGACACGAAGTTTTAGGACATATCT
>ERZ773014.85-NODE-85-length-59811-cov-7.672250_pt1 | contig 59811 bp, 45 predicted proteins | sample MGYA00580841_ERZ773014 | MGnify/ENA primary metagenome ERZ773014 (study PRJEB29015, sample SAMEA2737989) | human oral metagenome | biome: human oral; feature: human-associated habitat; material: dental | place: China | collected 2067 ... | reverse complement strand
TTTCTGTAACTTTGTCCTTGGTAATCATCGCTATATTTGTTTTATAAGTTACTGATTTTCAACAATAAAGTTACAAAATAATAGCGATGATTACCAACTTTTTAAGCAATTTTCTTATCCCGAACTCGCGTAAAATATTATTTTGGCATTTGCTAAGTTGTTAGCAAGTTGTAAATAAAATTTTTGGCATTTGCCGAAGAACGGGCAAATGTCAAAAGGAAATGAAGCAATGGGCTATCGGCTCCACCAATGTTTTTTCTTGGGTGGCGTGGCGTATGCACTACCTGAAATTTGGTCGGTGAGCAGGCGTCGATAGCTGATTCTATCGTGAATCATGTGGTAGATTTGCCCCCAATCGGGCAATCCGCCAATATTTCGGTCGTCAATAAACACATCGGCTTTGAGCTTGCGCGAGTAGTGATTATTATTTTTCTGCAATTCTTCAGGATAATCTCTATTTACAGCCCAAAACTCCACACCCCGTGCTCTGCACCAGGCTACAGCCTCGTCAAGGAGTTTTCCTTCGCGCACACTCCATAAAATCAGCTGGTGACCATCGGCAATGAGTTGCCTGAGCGTCTCTGTGGCAAAAGGAAGTTCTTCACCAATAGCTGGATACTGGTGGGTTACGATGGTGCCATCAAAATCAACTGCAATAATCATTATTGTTTAATTGAATTGTCGTCTTTACTAATATAGGTGTTGCTTTGGCTGTTGTAGCTGCCATACGAGCTATAAGAGCTGTAAGAGCGATAGCCTCCTGCACCATAGGCTCCTCTCGAATAGTAGCCATAACGGGCATATTTGCCGTATTTTGCATATTTTCCGTAACCATAATAATAGCCATATTTTTTCTTGGTCATGTCGAGACCGTTGATGACAATGGCCATATTGGGCAGTTTTCGTTCCTCGTTTAAACTGTTGATGAGTATGAAACTGTCTTTTGGGGTATAGTCGGCGCGGCAGACATAGACGGTGGCATCAACGATACGGGCAATTTGCAGGGTGTCGGTGACGAGACCGACAGGTGCGGTATCGATGATGATGTAGTCGTAGATGGTTTTGAGTTGGGCGACAATGTCATCCAGACTTTCGCGCGCCAAGAGCTCAGTGGGGTTTGGTGGCGTTGGTCCGGCCATGAGCAAATCAAGGTTTTTGTTTACACCCGAAGGCAGAATTTGTTTCTGAATGTCTTCCATTGTCGAATGGCTGTGCACCAAAAGATTGGTGATGCCATGATGATGGTCGTGAATTTCAAACAATTCTGCCAATCGTGGCTTGCGAATGTCTAATCCCAAGATGATGACTCTTTTGCCTAAGAGGGCAAAGCTCACGGCTAAGTTGGCTGCCATAAATGTTTTTCCTTCACCCGAAGTGGTTGATGTGAAAGCCACCACCTTTTCACCATCTTCCATCATGAATTGCAGGTTGGTGCGCATGCCACGGAAAATCTCTTCCATGAGATTATTCTTGTTCTCATGTACCACGATGTCGGCCTTTGTCTTTGCCTGCTCGCTGGCGATGGGTACGTCGCCAAGGATAGGGAGCTGTGTGAGTTGGATGACATCGTTTCGTCCTTCAATTTTATAATGGAAAAATTCTAAAATATAGATGATGACAATGGGGACCACGAGCCCTATGATGAGTGCAACCATATAAAACATGGATGAATTGGGACTGAGTTTGCCGGCAAATTCGGGCTCATCAATGAGTTTCCCTTTATCAACCGTAGCAGCTAATGAGATGGAGTTCTCTTCTCGTTTTTGCAACAGCATGAGGTAGAGCCCCGATTTCACTTCTTGCTGGCGGCCAATCTGCGTTAGGATACGTTCCTGTTCTGGCGTATTTCCTACCTGTCCATTGTATTTGCTGAATTGGTTGGTCACCGCATTGCGTTGTATTTCTAAAGCTTTCTTAGCTTGCAGCATGGCACGGCGAATACTGTTGTTGATGTCGATTAATTGTGCGGTGAGCGGCGTAATCGTTGGACTAGCCTCGCTGGCGGTGTGCAAAAGACGCTTTCTCTCTAATGCAATCTCATTGTATTTATTAATGAGCAGGTTGGTACTTTTATCCGAGATTCCAATATCTGCAGGTAGCGGCTCATATTTATTGCTGGGCATCTTGATGAATTTGGTCAGTTCATCAAGCAGCATAATCTGCGTGTTGGCATCAACCAAGCGCTGGCTGAACTGGTCTTGGTTGTTCATGGCCTGCGAAGCGTTCAGTCGTAACTCGACCATGTTATTACGCTTCTTGAAATTCTCGAGTTTATCTTCGGTCAGCCCTAACTCAGAATTGATTTTCTCCAATCGTGTGTTGATGAAGTTTTCGGTCTTTACCGCTATTTGGTTTTTATCGTCGTTGGCCTGGCGGTTGTAGCAAATCGAGAGCTGTTTCAAGTAGTCAATACCCCGTTGAATATTGATGTCGGTCAAAGCCAATTGAGCAATGGTGGTTGAATTGCCGGTTTGTCTGACCGACAATGCTCCTTGATATTGATAGGCCGCATCGTTAGGTGATTGCAGCGTGATGTTGACTTTCGCCTCGCCAAAAATGTCTACCGCTTCAGGCGACAGGTTTTCGGTGAAAGTCAGTACGCCCGCACGCGTATAAATATTTGTTGGGAAGGATGTCAACTCGCGTTCGAAAGTGTAAGGGCCTCGACTGTTTGTTGCATCAATAGGCACGAAATAGCTTCCACGCACATAATACCCCTTTTTCGTTTTTGTTAAGATCATACTGATGGGGCGATTGATTTTTTCCAAGCTTGCCGCATCAATATCAACCATTACGGGTTCTGTTCGGTAGAGCAATTTATCTTTAAACTTCCCGTCTAACACATAGTTGACGTAAAGTTTCAAATCTCTCACAGCACTCTCTGCCAACGTGTGAGAAGAGAGAATCTCCATTTCGTTGTCAATACCAGTAGAGTTGGACATCACGCCCAAGTTGGTTGTATTCTGAATGCTGTTTCCTCGTCGGTTGTTGTCATCGTCTTTGATAAGCAATTTGGCCGAAACCTGATAAACGGGTGTGGTGTAGCGCAATCGAATGTAGACGATGCCTAAACAGAATACCACGGCGATGATGAACCATTTCCAGTTGAGGATAATGGCAACATAAAGGTTTCTGAAGTTTAACCGGTCGATTAAACTCTTGGTTTGTTTATCTTCTTTTTGTAGCGTTTTGTTGTCATCCATATTTTCTACAGATTTACTTTAATCCTTACTATATTATTTTTCTTTTTTCTTCGGCCAATTCCATGAGGTATTTCCCATAATCATTTTTAATCATAGGTTTGGCATCTTCGATTAGCTGTTCTTTGGTAATCCAACCTTTTCGATAGGCAATCTCTTCTAAGCATGCCACCTTCAATCCTTGTCGTTTTTCAATCACTTCTATAAACGTGCTGGCTTCCGAAAGACTATCGTGTGTGCCCGTGTCAAGCCATGCGAAACCTCTTTGCAACGGTTTTACTTGCAGGCTCTTGCGGTTGAGATATTCTTGATTTACAGTGGTTATCTCTAATTCACCACGGTCACTGGGTTTAATGTGTTTTGCTATTTCTACCACGCTATTGGGATAGAAATATAACCCCACCACAGCATAATTGCTCTTTGGTTTTGCTGGCTTTTCTTCAATGCTAAGGCAATGCCCTGTTGCATCGAACTCGGCAACGCCATAACGTTCAGGGTCGTTCACATAATAACCGAAAACGCTGGCTTTCTCTTCTTGCTCTGCATCATGGACGCTCGCTTTTAATAGTGCACTGAAGCCCGATCCATAGAAAATATTATCGCCCAAAACGAGGCAAACGGCATCATTGCCGATGAAAGTTTCTCCAATGATGAATGCTTGAGCCAAGCCTTCGGGACTCGGTTGTTCGGCGTAAGAGAAAGAAACGCCTAACTCATGTCCGTCGCCTAAAAGACGTTGAAAACCGGGAAGATCGTAGGGAGTTGATACGATGAGTATCTCACGGATACCTGCCAGCATGAGAACCGATATGGGGTAATAAATCATGGGCTTATCGAATATCGGAATAAGTTGCTTGCTGATGCCTCGTGTTATGGGGTAGAGACGTGTGCCCGAGCCTCCTGCTAAAATAATTCCTTTCATACTATCATTTGTTCGTTTGATGATTACTGATTTTAATAGGCATGCTTATCGGGGATGAACATGCTTGAAATGGTTCTGAGAATAATGCGCAAATCGAGCGCAAACGACCAATGCTCGATATACCAAATGTCGTGCTCCACACGCTCTTCCATCTGCCATAATTCAGTTGTCTCACCCCGATAGCCCATTACTTGCGCCCAGCCTGTGATGCCGGGTTTACAGAAATGGCGTACCATATATTTATCGATGAGATCGCTATAAACTTGTGTATGATAGAGCATGTGGGGGCGTGGCCCAACGATGCTCATGTCCCCTTTTAATACATTCCAAAATTGGGGCAGCTCGTCTATGTTGGTTCGCCGCATGAAATTGCCAAAGGCAAACTTGCGTGGATCATCTTTGGTGGCTTGCTCGGTGTCGGCAGTTGTATTGACGTGCATGCTTCTGAATTTATAGCATGTAAATGGTTTCCCCGCAAACCCTGTGCGTTGTTGTTTAAAGAAAATGGGGCCCGGGCTTTGCATTTTAATGCAAATGGCAATGATGGGAGTAATGAGCAAGAGGAAAAGGCAGGCTATACTGGCACCGATAATATCGAAAAGGCGCTTGAGAATGCGGTTGTTAGCATAGCTTAGCGGGTCGACATGATTGGTGTAAAGCAACGTGTCACCCATATATTCTGCACGCAAAGGCAACCGATAAGGACTGAATTTGCGAGGAATATAATGGAAACGCAGCACATTGGCATCGCAAAACTTCATCACATCGACCATGAAATCATTGTAATCGTGGCTCAAACTGCAAAACACCTCTTGCGCTTTGGGCAACACGTCCTGCATCTTGTGTTGCTTCCAATCGTCCAACGTGCCAAGGCGTTTCAACTCCTTTGGTGCCCGCGGAAAGTCATGGTCGGCATAAAATCCCAAAATGCGGTAGCCCATGGTTGTGTCCTCTTTCATGTCTCGGTAGAGATCTAAAAGCGAAGGGTCGTTGCCAATGAAAATGATGTTGTGTACATTGTGTCCTTTGAGTCGCAGAAATTTCAGGATGAAACGCTCGAAAAAGCGGCTCACCATGATGGCGATGAAGCAAAAGATGGCATAGGGGATGGCCAAATGAAAGAAATTTACCTTGGGAAACATGAAGCTCATGAGGATGAAAAGGCTCACGACATGAGCTCCTGTGAGCTGCAACACGCGAATGGCAATTTTATTAAATTCAACCCAACGATAGTGCACAATCGTGTGGAAAAAATATTGTGCAAAGGCCATCGACACATTCGTCAGGAGGAATATCACTTTAAAAGAATGCCGGAAGTCGTAGGGGACATTGTCTGCAAATAGTGTGAAAACGGCTATCAGCATAATGTTTGCAATCGCGAAATCGCTGACGCAAACCAACTGTTTTGCCAAAGTCTTGCTGTTAAAGTTAGAATTCATTCCACACTGTTGTTTGTAAATTCGTAATGGGTAACGCGCATATCAAGCCGCGTGCAAAGTTAATAAAAAAAACAAGATATAGGGGCGTTATGCTAAAAAATAGTTGCTTTTTCATCATTTGCAGGTCATATTTCTCGTTACCGGGGCTTACATTCATTGTAAAAATGTATTTTTTCGTTGCGTGCGAGGTTACATTCATAGCCGTTCCAACTCTTCAAGGGTTCTCTCCACCTTGTTGAGTTGCTGTTTGCCAAAGCTGTAACTGAAGCGCAACACTATTTTGCGGCTCTCACCATAGCCCCATGACGCAAGGTGCAGGGCGTCCTTTGTGCCGTAGCTGTCCCAGCGTTCGGAGTGCAAGATGTCGGTCATCAACAGCGATAGCCGCATGCGCCCATCGTCCCAACTTTTGTTGAGCCCCAGATCGATACTGCCCGTTGCGCGGCTCACTTCATAGCTCCCGCCCTGACGTTTGGAATGATAGCGTCCCGAGATTTCGGCATTGATGCCCCAAGGCAGAAACAGGGTGTTGCCCATCGACAGGCTGCACGATGGGCGTTTGTAGTGTTGCCGATAGGTTTCGTAATCTAACTTGTTGATGAAGTAGTAGCATCCCAGGTTGGTGTTGAAGTCCCACCAGGCAGTGAGGCGTTTTGAGAAGATGGCTTCTGTGCCCATTTGCTGCTGCTTGCCGATGTTCTTCGTCGTCATGATGGTTTTGTTGTGGTCGAAAACATCGGTCAGCGCGGTGAAATAGTCATCGAGTTGGTTGTAATATACGTTCATCGACAGATTGCCGCGGGTGTAATTCAATGTTATTTTGTGGCTGATTTGGGGTTTCAGGAACGGATTTCCTTTCCAATAGGAGAGTTCGTCGAGCAGATATTCAAAGGGGTTGAGATCCTCGTAGCGCGGTTTGTCTTGCCGCCGGCTGTAGAATAGCGCCACTTTATTTTTCTCGTCGATGATATAGGTGGCCGACAAATTGGGGAACAGCTGCAGTTTTGAGCGACGATTATCTTCGGTTGTTTGCTGCCGATAAGCGTTCAGCCGGTTGTGCGTGTGCATATATTCCATACGCATGCCCGCGCTCAACGTTACTTTCTGCCACGCATGGGCGTATTGCAGATAGCCCTCGAGGTTCTTTTCGTTGTAATAGAAATGATTTGAGCGCTGCGGGTCGGTCGTTCCGTTCTTTTTAAAAAGGAAATCATTATCGCTTTTGATGAGCGACGTTTTAAGGCCCGCGAGCCATTCGTCTTGTTCGTTCGGATGAAACTTATAGTCGGCCAGCAGGGCGTAGATGTCAATCGTTTTGTCGGGCTGCGAATAGAACCGGTCGGAACGAATGAGGGTATTGGCTGCCGAAAAATAGTGATTGGGCTGTTCACAGTGTGCGGTGCCGTCGAAATGTATCCAATCGACCGTGAACGACAAGGAATGCTCCTTGGTGGGTTGATAGCGATAGCTCAGACTGTTGTTGTAGCGCACTTGCCGTTGCTTCTTGTAATCGTTGCTTGCTTTCAGCGTGCCGTCCAACAGCGATGTGCCCTGGTAGACATAAGTGGTGGTTTGCGTCAGCCCTGGACCGGCCAGCATGCTCACCGAACTGTTGATAAGCCATTGGCTTTTGCTGCTGGGTTGCCAGGAAAAATCGATGCCCACCGCAAAGGTGTTTCGCTTGTCGGTGTCCACAGTTGAAGACTGGCTCTTGTCGCCCTGCTGCATCTTTTCGTAACCATAATCCATGGCATAATGCCCCAGGCTGTGGTTGTAGCTAAGACCTAATTGCCATTTGTTCGTGTTGTAGGCGAAGGCGAGGTCGGTGTTTTGCTTTAGGTTTTCCCAGTAAGAGAGGCCGTTTGAAGCGGTCAGGAAGATGCCCGATTTTGCGGCCGTCTTCAAAACGATATTGATGATACCGCCGGCTCCATCGGCTTCGAAACTTGCATTCGGATTGGGCGCCGTTTCTATGTGTGCAATTTTTGAGGAAGGCAGCGCGCGGAGGTAGGCCGTCAGTTCGTCGCCTTGCAGCATTAATTTCTTTCCATTCACATAAATGGCGGTGCCGCCGAGCGTTGCTAAGGAGATATCGCCCTTGTTGTTGACCGAAACGCCTGGAGAATGTTTTAAGACATCAATGGCATTGCCGACATCTGCAAGATAGGATTGCGCCACATGGATGCGTATTTTTCCATTTGACGCGCTGGTTATTGGACGCGACTTGCGGGCAGTGATGACAACATCCTTCAGATGGATTTCGTCGGGCACCAAGCGGATGTTAGCTATCGTGGTGCCTTCGCCCACCGCGATGTCCTGCTTCACTTCTTTGTAGCCCAACATTCGTATGTAGAGTAGGAAGTGGCCTTGCTGCGCGGCGAACGAAAAGTGCCCGTCGCGGTCGGTGAGCGTGGTTCCGACGAGAACGTTGTTGGGTTGGGCGATGAGCATCACGGTGGCTGCATCAGCACCTCGTCCATGCTCATCTAAAACGGTTCCGTTGAGCTTGCCTTGTCCGCTTGCAAACAGGGAAACTCCCATGCCGATGCAACACAGCAGCGCTCTTATAAAAAAGGTATTCATCGTGATTGATTTTTTATTTGTGAACGGTCTAAGGCAATCAAAAATGGCTTTCAAATTGCCAAATGTAGTTTATCGGTTGCAAATATAAGCATTTTCCTCGTTTGTGCAAGCGATTTGCCTTGTAAAATGGTTGTGCCCGAGGGTCGTTTGCACGCGTGTAGACTTACATTCGTTCCAATCGAGGGTCGTTTGCACAAAATGAAAGATTAAAAGGTGCGTTTCGACGGCCTTTCGTATGTAAAAATTAGGTCAATCGCGCGAAATGTTGTACCTTTGCGCAAACATTGAATTTGAAACATAACTTAGAATCATAACGAAACAAAAAATGGGATTTTTTTCTAATATTCTCAAGAGAAAGGAAGCTGCCCCCAAGGCGGGCGGGATGGAAGACTACATGATGCTCATCAGCGTTTATTTTGAAGCATCGCTCGCATCCAACTTGGGCATTAACAATTTGGGTATGCTTCCCGAGTTGCGCACGTTTAAAACCACGCTGCATGTGCCCACGCTCAACAACAAGTTGGGATTGGGCGAGCGCAAACAATGTGAGAAGATGATGCGCGAGATTTATGGCACCAACGACAATTTCTTCCGCGAAGTGGATGCGAGCATTCGCAAAAACTGCCGCAAATTGCAGGATGTGCAGCCTTATATGGCTCAATTCCAAGCCTTCTGCCAGGACTTGATGATGCTCATTGGCAATCTGATGAAATTGAAGTTGCGTCTGCCGTCGTTCATGAAGAAAGCGCTCTACACCATGACGGAGAAGACCATCAACGACGTGCTGACCAAGAACGATTTCACCGACCCGGGGGTGATGAAAACCGTCTTGCACGTGCGCCAGTATCAAAAGCGGTTAGGATTTTCGTCCAAATGGATGACCGATTTCGTGTTCCAAGTGGTGCTGTTGAGCAAAAAGGAACCGCGTGTGAAAGACGATTCCGCGGTGAAAAAATAGTTTCTTAAAGATTGTGCACACCATTTCACAGGTTTTTATGGTGCTCTTGGCGGCGTGCCACATGGGCGTTACGCGGGGCAAAACTTAAAACAAGATTTGGCTGTTCCAATCTAAATCGTTAAATTTGCGACTAAATTATAATCTTATGGACGCGACCGAAGAGGCGTTAAATTTGTTTTCTACTCGCATTCGGCAACTCATCTTCCAGTATGACGAACTGAAAAAGGAGCATGCTACGCTCGAAGCGCGCATGATCGCATGCAGGCAGGAGAACGAAGCACTTCAGGCGCAGTTGGTGCAAGCCCAGAAAGATTATGATCGATTGAAAACCGCGAAGATGCTCGAAGTGACCGACACCGATGTCGAAAGTGCTCAAAAACGGTTGCAGAAGCTCATTCGTGACGTCAATAAATGTATTACGCTGCTCAGTGAACAGTAGTGAAGTATGGCTGAAGAGAAGAACAAAACGCTGCGCATCACGTTGCATGTCTATGATAACGAAATCCCACTAACGGTGTTGCGGGAGGACGAAGCCTTATACCGTGAGGCGGCAAAGGTTATCACCGACACGATGAACGTTTACGCAGAAAAATATAGAGGACAAATAGGCCGGGAACGATTGCTTTACATGGCGCTCATCAACATTGCATTTCAATATGCACGTGAAGCTCGACGCAACGACACCGAGCCCTTTCACGAGATTCTTCGAAAGCTTACTTCTGAAGTCGAAGCGGCGTTAGCATAGGAGTTAAGCATATTCATAAAATAAATCATACATGTTTCTAACAATTATAACAATCTGTGTGGCACTCTGCATTGGAGGCGCAGCAGGATATAGCATTTTCCGCTATGTGATTAAAGGAAAATACAATGAGATGGTGGCGGCCGCCAATAAAGAGGCCGAGGTGCTGAAAGAAAAGAAGCTCCTGGAAGTGAAAGAAAAGTTTCTCAACAAGAAAAGTGAGCTTGAAAAAGAGGTGCAGCAGCGCAATCAAAAGATTCAGCAAAATGAGAATCGATTGAAACAGCGTGAGATTACCCTGAACCAGCGCCAAGAAGAATTGGGGCGTCGGAAGCAGGAGGTGGATCAAGAGCAGCTGCGCATCGACAATGAAATCAAACTTCTGGGGCTTAAGCAGCAAGAAGTGGAGAAAATGCAGAAGCAAGAGCAGGAGAAGCTCGAAGAACTTTCCGGACTGAGTGCCGAGGAGGCGAAAAGCCGATTGGTGGAGAGTTTGAAGGACCAAGCAAAGTTGGATGCTGCCAGCTATGTCAACGAAATCATGGACGAGGCCAAGCTTAATGCCAATCAGCAAGCCAAAAAGATTGTGATTCAAACCATTCAGCGCGTGGCTACCGAAACGGCTATCGAAAATTCGGTGAGTGTGTTCCACATCGAAAACGATGAAGTGAAGGGACGCATCATTGGCCGCGAAGGGCGCAACATTCGTGCATTGGAGGCCGCTACGGGCGTTGAAATCGTTGTCGACGACACGCCCGAAGCCATAGTCATCAGTGCTTTCGACCCCATTCGCCGCGAAGTCTGCCGTTTGGCGCTCCACCAATTGGTTTCCGATGGGCGAATCCATCCCGCGCGTATTGAAGAGGTGGTGGCCAAGGTGAAGAAACAACTCGACAACGAAGTGATTGAGACGGGCAAGCGCACGGCCATTGATTTAGGCATTCATGGGCTCCACCCCGAACTCATCCGCATCATCGGAAAGATGAAATACCGGTCGAGCTATGGGCAAAACTTGTTGCAGCATGCCCGCGAAACGGCCAATCTCTGTGCTGTCATGGCCAGCGAGTTGGGGCTCAATCCCAAAAAGGCTAAGCGCGCCGGATTGTTGCACGACATAGGCAAAGTGCCCGATGAGGAAAGCGAATTGCCCCACGCTTTGTATGGTGCGAAGATAGCAGAGAAATATAAAGAGAAGCCCGACATTTGCAATGCCATTGCCGCCCATCACGATGAAGAGGAAATGACCACGTTGCTGGCACCGATTGTGCAAGTGTGTGATGCCATCTCCGGTGCGCGTCCGGGTGCACGTCGTGAGATTGTTGAGGCCTATATCAAGCGGCTCAATGACCTCGAAGCCATAGCGATGAGCTATCCGGGTGTGACGAAAACCTATGCTATTCAGGCTGGACGAGAATTGCGTGTGATTGTGGGTGCTGACAAGATGACCGACGAAGAGAGCACCAAACTCAGTGACGAGATTGCAACGAAGATACAGAATGAGATGACTTATCCTGGTCAGGTGAAGATTACCGTGATACGCGAAACGCGTTCTATTGCTTACGCAAAATAAATCTCATTCTACTTGACACAGGCGGAGAATTTCAACAGAAGTTCTCCGCTTTTTTGTGTTTGCCTGCCTTGTGATGGTGCACTTTGTGGCCTGAAAATGCTTGTTCGGGGGTGACAATCGCCTGTTTTTGATAAAACAGCACAATCTCCCCGGGAACTAACACATTTTTTCTTTGAAATGGATTAGATCCCCGAGAACTAACGTGTTTCAGTTAGGGAATTGAAAAATCCCCTGGGGGCTAATGTGTTTTAATTAAGAAATTGAAAAATCCCTCGGGGACTAACGTATTTCAGTTAAGGAAATGAAAAATCCCCCGGGGACTAACGTGTTTCAGTTAAGGAAATGAAAAATCCCCCGGGGACTAACGTGTTTCAGTTTGGAAATTGAAAAATCCCCCGGGGACTAACGTGTTTCAGTTTGGAAATTGAAAAATCCCCCCGGGACTAACGTGTTTCAGTTTGGAAATTGAAAAATCCCCCCGGGGACTAACGTGTTTTTTTTGAAAACAGATTAGATCCCCGGGAACTAACATGTTTTTTTGTTGAAACAGATTAGATACGCTGTAACTAACGTATTTTTTCGCTGAAACGGATTAGATACGCTGTAACTAACGTGTTTTCCCGAACGTTACCCAAAATATTGCTGTGCGAAGGCTTCACCCAAATCGAAACCCTCCTGATAAAGCCGTTCCAACTTCTCAACATCAATCTCCATGCGCCCCACTTCCAAGGGGCGAATGGGGCGGATGCAAACGATTTTACCTTCGGCTTCCAACCGGTCCACCAAATCGATTTGCTGGTTATAAACCTCGTGCCGACGACTCAAGGCTAAGCGCAAACGGGGATACTGACGGTAGACAAAGCGCGGTTGCTTGAGGTCGGGACTCGTGTCGCGCCAACCTTTATTGCGCGTGAGCACCACCACGTTGGTGGCATGTCCTTGCGAAATGGCACGCGCCACGGGGATGCTGTCGACAATTCCTCCGTCGAGCATGGGGATGCCATCCACCATCACAATGCTACTCACATAGGGCAGGCTGCTCGAGGCGCGCAGAATGTCGATGGCACGCTGGCGCGATTGTGTTTCGGTGAGATACATCGCACGCCCCGTGAGGCAGTTTGTTGTCACCACTTCGAATGTGTCGGCGTGCTGAAAATACTCGTCGAAATCTACGGGGATGAGCTGGTTGGGAAACTTGTTATAGAGCAAATCGCGGTCGAAAATGCACCCCTGCTGAGCCAAATGGCGCAAACCGATGTAGTGGTAGCGCGACAGATAGTCGATGTTGGCAATGCGCGCACGTCGGGGTTGTCGGCTTACATAGCTCATGCCGTTGCACGCGCCTGCCGAAACGGCCACCACATAACGAAAATAAATGGCATGCTTCATCAAGGCATCGAGCACCCCACTTGTGAACACGCCACGCATGCCGCCACCTTCCAAAACTAATCCCGTTTGATGATTGATTTCCATCGCTAACTAATAAATTTATAGCTTTAAGCGTAATTTTATTGCAAAGATAGAACTTTTAGGCGAAAAATATATAACTTTGTAGCCAAATCAATGAAAACAAAAATGTTTGATACAGCTACTTACGTAAGACGGCGCAATGAACTCAAGAAGCTCGTTAACGAAGGTGTCGTCATTCTTTTTGGCAACAATGAGTCGCCAGTTAATTTTCCCAATAACGGTTACTACCCTTTCCGTCAGGATTCGTCGTTCCTTTATTATTTCGGTTTGCAACGCGACGGACTGGTAGGTGTTATCGACATCGATAATAACCGCGACATCTTGATTGGAAACGATATCGACATTGAGGATATCGTGTGGTATGGCTCTGTTCAAAGCATGCACGATATGGCGCAACAATGCGGCGCCGATGAAACATTGCCCATGAAGCATCTGAAGCTCATCTGCAATGAAGCACTGCGCACGCACCGCAAGATTCATTTCCTCCCGCCTTATCGACACGATATTAAAATTCAGATTTTCGACCTCCTCGGAATCCATCCCACACAGCAGAAAGAGGATGCAAGCATGGATTTAATTCGGGCTGTGGTGAAAATGCGCTCCGTGAAAGAGCCTCAAGAAATTGAAGAGCTGGAACGCGCTGCCGTCATTGGCTACGAAATGCATACCACAGCCATGCGCCTGACGCGCCCTGGAGTAACCGAGAAATTTGTGGGCGGACAAGTCGATGGCATCGCAAACTCGTATGGAGCAATGGTGAGCTTCCCCACCATCTACACGCAACATGGTGAGATTTTGCACGGCAACCCATCAATGAATAAGCTCGAGGCCGGGCGCTTAGCGCTCTGCGATGCGGGAGCTGAAACCATCAACAATTATTGTAGTGACAACACCCGCACGATGCCTGTCTCCGGAAAATTCTCGCAGCGGCAGTTCGAAATCTATTCCATCGTGGAAGCTTGCCACGACTACACCTTAGAAGTGGCCAAGCCTGGCGTTCGCTATGCCGATGTCCACTTTGCCGTTTGTCGATTGATGTTCGACAGATTAAAGGAATTAGGTCTCACCAAAGGCGACACGGAAGCCGCCGTGCAAGCTGGTGCGCACGCGCTATTCATGCCACATGGTTTAGGCCACATGATGGGTATGGATGTGCACGATATGGAGAATTTAGACCAAATCAACGTGGGATTTGACGAGGAAACTCGACCCAATCTCACGCAATTCGGTACGAATAATCTACGCATGGGTCGCCGATTAGAAGAAGGTTTCGTTGTGACCGACGAGCCCGGCATTTATTTCATTCCGGCCTTGATTGATGAATGGAAAGCCAAACAGCATTGTGCTGCCTTCCTAAACTTCGACAAGATCGAGAGCTATAAAGATTTTGGTGGCATCCGAATTGAAGACGATGTGCTCATCACGCCTCAAGGTTGCCGCTTTATCGGTGCACAGCGCATACCCTATCATCCAAAAGACGTTGAAGAGTTTATGGCCGCACATCGCGCAGAATAAACAACAAATAATTGCAATTTTAATATAAACATTATAATTCGAATAAATGAAAAAAGTTTTAGTTATGGCGCTTGCTGCACTTGTAGCTTTCGGTGCGCAGGCCCAAGAGAAGAAAGACAATAAAAAGAATGCCAACAAACCTGTCTTTACCACCATCAAAGAGAACAAAATTACAAGTGTTAAGAACCAAAGTCGCAGTGGCACCTGCTGGGACTATTCCACATTGAGCTTCTTAGAGGCTGAGATATTAAAGAAAACGGGCAAAACGTATGACCTCTGCGAGGCCTTTGTTGCAAATAAGACATATTTGGATCGTGCCATTCAGGTGGTACGTATGCATGGCGATGCACAATTCGCACAAGGCGGAAGTGCTTATGATCCCATCTATTGTCTAAAGCATTATGGCATGTGCCCAGAAGAAGCCATGCCACTTCCAGGTACACTCTATGGCGATTCTTTGAACAATTTCAATGAATTTTTCGCTGTCATGACACCCTACGTACAAGCCATCGCCAAAACAAAGAGCGACAAGCTTTCTCCACAATGGAAGGTGGCACTGCAAGGTATTTTAGACGCATACTTAGGTAAGTGCCCCGATAGATTTACCTATCAAGGAAAGAGTTATACTCCGCAAACCTTTGCACAAAGTTTGGAGATTAACCCTGATGATTATGTAAGTTTCACAAGCTACACGCACCATCCATTTTGGACTGCTTTCGCTGTTGAAGTGCAAGACAACTGGCGTAATCCACTCTCATGGAACCTTCCTCTCGATGATATGATGCGCATCATTGATAATGCCGTAATGAATGGCTACACCATTGCTTGGGGAGGTGATGTTTCAGAACCCGGATTTACACGTGACGGATTGGCTTACTCTATCGATTCAAAAAAAGCACAAAGTTTGAGTGGTAGCGATATGGCGCATTGGTTGAAGCTGACACGTGCTGAAAAGAAAAATGTGCTCGACTCATTAGGCTGCACTGTACCCGAGGTAACGCCTACACAGAAATTGCGCCAAGAACGTTTCGATAATTGGGAACTGACCGACGACCATGGCATGCTCATCTACGGTATCGCAAAAGATCAGAATGGAAAAGAGTATTATATGGTTAAAAACTCATGGGGTGAAGTTGGCGACTATAAAGGAATGTGGTATATGACCAAAAACTATATTGCGAATAACACCATGGACTTTATGGTTAATGTAAACGCCGTACCCAAAGATATTAGAAAGAAATTAGGCATATAATTTCTTTCGATGACAAAAGAAGACGAGACTTAGCTTCCGAGGCTACGTCTCGTTTTTGTTTTCTGAATAATTTTGCTTACCTTTGCAGCCAATTAATTCATTATTAAGATTATAAAGAAGATGATAACACTCACCAATCTTGCAATCCAATTTGGAAAGAGAGTACTATACAAAGATGTAAATATTAAATTCACCCGAGGCAACATCTATGGTGTCATTGGGGCTAATGGAGCGGGAAAGTCAACGCTACTTAAAGCTATTAGCGGTGAACTCGAGCCCAATCATGGGACGGTGGAATTAGGCCCCGGCGAGCGTCTTTCGGTCTTGGAACAGGATCACTTCAAATACGATGAGTTTAAAGTGCTTGACACTGTACTCATGGGGCATCAACCCCTTTGGGAAAACATGAAAGAGCGCGAACGTCTCTACAGTAAAGAAGAAATGACCGAAGAAGACGGTAACCGCGCTGCTGAATTAGAAGAAAAGTTCGCTGAGATGAATGGCTGGGAAGCTGAGAGTGAAGCCGCACAATTACTGCAGAATTTAGGCGTTGGAGAGGACTTGCATCAAAAAATTGTTGGCGAATTAAGCAATACCGAGAAGGTGCGGGTCATGTTGGCCAAAGCCCTATTTGGAAAACCTGATAATTTGCTGCTTGATGAGCCTACTAACGACCTCGATTTAGACACCGTAGAATGGTTGGAAGATTATTTAGGGGAAATTGATGAGAACCAAACTGTACTCGTTGTGAGTCACGACCGTCACTTCCTTGATGCCGTTTCCACACAAACCATCGACATCGACTTTGGAAAGGTTACAGTGTTTGCAGGTAACTATTCGTTCTGGTATGAAAGTTCGCAATTAGCATTGCGTCAGGCACAAAATCAAAAGATGAAAGCCGAAGAGAAGAAGAAACAATTAGAAGAGTTTATTCGTCGCTTCTCGGCTAATGTGGCCAAGAGCAAGCAGACCACTTCACGCAAAAAGATGTTGGAGAAATTAAATGTGGAAGAAATCAAGCCTTCAAGTCGAAAATATCCGGGTATTATCTTCCAGATGGAGCGTGAACCGGGCAATCAAATTCTCGAAGTTGAAGATTTGAAAGCTGTTGATGCAGATGGGGGCGTGCTCTTCGATCGTGTGAATTTCAATATTGAAAAAGGTCAAAAGGTTGTATTTCTAAGCCACAACCCCAAAGCCATGACAGCGCTTTTTGAAATCATCAATAATAACCGAACTCCTGACGCTGGCACATTCAAATGGGGAGTGACCATCACCACGGCCTATCTCCCACTTGACAATACGGCGTTTTTCAACTGCGATTTAAATCTCATCGATTGGCTCAGCCAATATGGCGTAGGTAACGAAGTGATGATGAAAGGCTATTTAGGGCGTATGCTTTTTAGTGGCGAAGAAATCCTCAAAAAGGTTAATGTACTTTCTGGTGGTGAGAAGATGCGCTGTATGATTGCACGCATGCAACTACAAAATGCGAATTGCCTCATTTTAGACACCCCGACTAACCACTTAGACTTGGAGAGTATTCAGGCGTTTAACAACAACCTCACGCAATTCAAGGGCAATATCCTTTTCTCGAGTCACGACCATGAATTTATCGAAACCGTGGCCGATCGCATCATCGAACTTACACCCAATGGCACAATCGATAAGCTCATGCCCTACGACGAATATATTCATGACGAAGGAATCAAAGCACAACGTGCAAAAATGTATCAATAAAGAATTAATTGTACGCCGTGCAAATTGTGCAGCAATCAACCAATGGATGTACGCCTTGTACATCCATTTTGTCTACAATGCTTTGGCATGCCATTTGCATTGATGCACAAAATAACAAATAAATAAAACAAACAATATGACAGACTTTGAAAACCTCTCAAAAGAAGCCGCAAACAAGGCGAAAGCAGAGGATAAACAACAGACAGAAAAGACTGACAAGTCGTCAGCTCCAACTGACAAACATGACGAAAGGGAGAAGGAAGATAAGCTAAGCCCGCTGGAGAAATTGCAGCAAGAGAACGAGAAACTTAAGGATCAATTGCTGCGCACGATTGCCGAATTTGATAATTTCCGCAAACGCACAACAAAAGAGAAGTCCGATTTAATCTTAAATGGCGGTAAGAAAACGGTCACGGCCATCCTGCCTGTGCTCGACGATTTCGAACGTGCTTTGGAAGATGGCAGCACCGACGTTGAAGCTGTAAAAGCTGGCATGCAAATGATTTTCAACAAGTTTATCAAAACCTTAGAAGGCATGGGGGTGAAAAAAATCGACACCCAAAAGGCTGACTTCAACACCGACTATCACGAAGCTGTCGCTATGGTTCCCGGCATGGGTGATGAAAACAAAGGTAAGGTGATTGACTGTGTGCAGACAGGCTACACGATGAACGACGAGGTTATTCGGCATGCCAAAGTAGCCGTTGGACAATAAAGGTTATACACATTATGGCAGAAAAACGAGATTACTACGAGGTGCTGGGCGTTGCACGCACAGCAACGGACGAAGAGATTAAATTGGCCTACCGCAAAATAGCCATCAAGTATCATCCCGACCGAAACCCTGACGACAAGGACGCAGAAGAAAAATTTAAAGAGGCTGCCGAGGCCTATGATGTGTTACGCGACCAACAAAAGCGCCAGCAATACGACCAATTTGGCTTTGCAGGTACACAAGCCGGCGGCTTCGGCGGTAGCGGAATGGATATGGACGACATCTTCTCTGCTTTTGGCGACATCTTCGGAGGACATGCAGGATTTAGCGGCTTTGCCAATGGACAACATCAACGCCCGCAATATCGTGGCAACGACCTCCGCCTCAAGGTAACCCTCTCTCTTCAAGAAGTGCTCACAGGCGTCACAAAGAAATTCAAAGTGCGCAAGGACATCACTTGCAGCCATTGTCATGGCTCTGGTGTCGAAGCCGGAAGTGGAAGCGAGACATGTCCTACCTGTGGTGGGCGCGGAGCGGTGGTTCGCACCGTACGCACTATGTTGGGCATGATGCAAACGCAGACCGAATGCCCTGAATGCCATGGTGAAGGTACCATCATCAAGAACAAATGTAAGGAATGTGGCGGTACGGGCGTTGTCAAAGGCGAAGAAGTGGTTGAGATTAAAATCCCCGCAGGCGTTGCCGAGGGTATGATTGTCAACGTTCCGGGAAAGGGCAACGCAGGCATGCACAATGGTATCCCGGGCAACATCCAAGTGCTCATCGAGGAACAGCCCAACGACACCTTCGTGCGCGATGGGCAAGACGTCATTTATAATCTGCTGCTCGATTTCCCCATGGCGGCCTTAGGCGGAGAAGCCGAAATTCCAACCATTGACGGAGGCAAAGTGAAAATTAAGATTGAGCCCGGCACACAGCCCGGAAAAACACTGCGTCTGCGGCACAAAGGACTGCCCGCCGTACAGGGTTATGGCGACGAAATGGGCGACTTGGTGGTGAACCTCAGCGTCTATGTTCCCAAGACGCTCGACAAAGCCGAGAAGCAGGTCATTGAGAAACTGAAAGACAGCGACAATTTCAAGGGTGATAACGAGACGAAACGAACCATTTTCGAACGCTTTAAGAATTATTTCACCGCCTAACGCAAGTTCGGAGGTAAGCAGGAAAGAGCGCATGCTGGCAAACAAGCTTGCGCTCTTTTCTTATGGTGATTTTTCAGTAGTGTCTAAAAATGTTGCCGCAGTCCTACTCTTATCCACCGGCACGGCCTGCACCCACACACACATCGGGGGCGGAAATGCATCGCGCACTCCCGCCCCCATTCTTAAAATAAAAAAGTGTGTGTATCGTTATGATTTCGGTATCACCGCGGATAACGCCATTTGTTTTAAAACAAGTTATTCTTTGGGTGTCACCGTGGCATCGCCTTGTCCTTTGCCACCCGGTTTATCCTTGCCGTCGCCACCGTCGCCCGGCTTTGCAGCATCACCGCCCGGCTTCTTGCCATCGGGAGTCTTCCCGCCGTCGCCCGGTTTCTTGTCACCCGGTTTCTTCCCGCCATCGCCCGGCTTCCCGTCACCCGGCTTCTTATCCTCCGAAGGCTTCTTCTTCGGCAACACCTCCTGCTCATTGCGCGTGATGGTTTCGTTGAGGTAGAGGATAAACGTGTCGAAGCCCTCGGCCATACCCAACGATACCAATGCGTTGAGCACCTCGACCACACGCCGATAGGCCTCGTCCGACGCACGCCGCGCCTGTTTCTGTGCCCCAGCCACCTGCGGAGCCTTGGCCATACTGCGCGCCTTGATGAGCGACTCCACTTTCGCGTTGGCCGCTTTGAGCTGCGCCACATAGTCCGTCAGGTTCAACAACGCCACCGCCGCCGCATCCATGCCTTCGCAGTCGGCCACCAAGTTGGTGATGAGCCCCGTCTCGCGCTCCAACTGCATGTCGGGGTCAATCTTGTAATCCTTGATGCGCTGCAACAGCGTTTTCGAGGCCTTAGCCTTCTCGGCCACGGGGAATTTGACGTAGCTCCCCACCGCCTTTTTGTAGCCCATGAACAGGGCGTCGCGCAACGCATCGTTCTCGGCGATGGCATCGCTCTCCGCATTTTTCTGCGAAATTGCCAAGCATTCGTCTTCCGCCTTAAACTTCGCCGCCAATGCTTCGACAGCCGCTTTGGCCACCGCATTTTTGTTGATTTCCGTTTCCGTGGCCAACTGCTCGGTCACCGCTTTCATAAACTGAAAATGCGCGCCGTTGTTCAGGCCTCGCAAGTCAAAACCTTTGATTTTCCTCATCGTGATTAATTTTTTTTTGATTATGAATGAAGGCCGAACCACCCTCGGCCCATAGGTTCTTCTTTGGGGAACGCCAGTCCGGAACACGTTACAGCTTCATCCAGTTTGGGGAATGCCTGGCCGGAATACGGGTTAGCTCCATCCTGTTCGGGGAACGGCTGTCCGAACCTCCGGACAGCCATTTCCATATTAGCATGATTCCACATCAACATCATTCCTCCTTTAATTATCTGCCACCGGGTGGACACTGTAGGCATACGATGGATAGGTGGTATCACTCCAGATCACGTGCCATAAGTAGATCTTAAGGGGGTAACGTAAACTACCGGCGACATTGGCTGACCAAAAAAGGCCATATTTGCCCTTGTCTTCTTCTCTCAGCGCGCCAGTGCTGTATTCGCGGCAACCTGAAGCGATAAAGAAAATAGAGGCATCTGGATTGGTAATCTTGTTATTGAAGTTGTAGCCATAGTTCCAAGAACCTGATACGTTGAGTGATTGCACTCCATTATCCTGTCCAGTGGTATTGAAACCGGTAAAGGCATTCACAGCCGGGAGCTTAAAGCCTGCGGGGCATGGGTCATAGACGGTCTTGACAACGGGGTTATCGTTCTTGCCACTTACGGTATTGTTGGCCGACCACAGATTATAGTAGTTGACATTGTTATTCCAAGACCAAGGAAAACTTCCTCCATAAAAAGTCTCGGGATGTTGGATACCGTTTTGAAAGGACATGTTGTCACCGACGTTTCTATTGAAAGTGCCCGACAAGTTGGAATCCGTCCCGGGGAAAGGATCCTTACGCCCCCACTGATAGAATGTGGTGAAGCCCTGTCGCGTGTTGTCCGGTTTCTGCGTAATGGTTAAAATGGCCTCATTGGGTGCCATAGGATTTCCTTGACCATAGCTCTGTACAATCTTCACCTTGATGCTGCGCTGCGAGGTATAGGTTGTACCCATCCAAGCGGTGTATTTCATGCCGAGATTCTCTTCGGTGAAATCATATCGTTTGTTTTGATAGTTCCAATAGGCAATGGTGTTGAGTGCATCATCGTGGATAAACCATAAATGCCATGACCACACCACTGTGCCGCCTTTCGTTACGGCAATGACGGCGTTACCGTTTTTGATGGTCGCCGCTGGGACTTCAAATTGCACAAAAGCATTGGCACCGCTACCTGTCACGGCAAGATTGGTAACGAGTCCGCTTTCATCGGCCCATACTAACTTGGCTCCGTTCGGTGCATTCACGCCACCATTACTTTGCGTAATCCAAGGGTCGGTGATGTCTTGGTTGTTATGATCCTTGAAGTGGGTCAGAATATACGTGCCAGTATTGCTTGTTTGGTAGGCATTACTATTGGTTATACCGTTTGTGATAGCATTGCCATAAACCAGCGGAATTTTATAATAGCCTGGATGGGAAATGACATAACAGTTGGCTGTGTTACGCGGTGTGGAGTTGCCCTTGATATCGTGTGTAGAAAGATCGTAATAGTTGGTAGGACTACCTTTAGGATTTTGCTTCAAGGCGGCATTCATCCGTGCAAATTTGTCAACCAAGGTCTCGGGCTGCAAGGTAGCCTGACCAGCCTCACTCGAATAATCTGCGCTGCCGTCACCACTCGTCATTGAAATTCCTTTAAACCAATTAGGCCAAGGCTCGGTCATCGAGAATACACCATCACCGTTGGTGTCATAACCCACCACTTTCCAAGGTACAGGATTCTGAACAGCACCATCCTTGCGATAGCTCTGAACAGCATAAAAGCTCTCTGTTTTATCGTGTTCGGCAGCAGCAGGAGAAAAGACGGTTAGCTCATACAGCCAGGAAGACGTGTTCTGCGACAGCGCGTAGGTCTTCGTTGTTCCAGGCTTCCACGTGCCGGAAAGATTAGCCGTGATAGCGGGCGTAGGGCTGTTATCAAAATAAACTTTCACCTGCACACCAGCCAACGACTGCGGAATCATATAGAACACATAATTGTCGCCACTGTTACCCATAATAACATTGTTGATAGCTTCGGATGTGCTTACGTTCACCGTGCCGTCACCACCAAGCGTAAACGTTGCAGGTGTGGAGAGCGTGGAGGCATCCCAACTGCCGGTAACCGTTTTGTCGGTAGGCAAAGTATATCTGCCTTTGCTCTTTGCTCCGACGATTTCAACCTTTGTAATCGTTTTGTTCCACGACAGGTTTTGCCCCACCTTGAAACGTACCGCTGTGAGCGCATGGCGGAAAGTGAGGTCGGTGCGCGGTGCTGTTCCCATCGCATCTAAATGCGCGTTGCCTGAGCAAGCCGTCATCAAATCCTTTTGATTCTTCACATCGGGCTCTACTTCAAAGTTGACGTAGGGCGTGCCCGCGTAGCTTGCGGGCGAAAGTTTCAGCTTGTTGTTGTCGGGCTTCGGATAAACCGCATAGAAGCAAGCGTGATTCTTGAACCAATCCCAATAGATGGGGGTAACGAGGTTGCCATCCTTGTTGGTATCCTTGTCGTAGAACCAAGGGGCAAGGCTCGTGTCCGACGAACCATAGAACGCAGTCGTCGAGAAGTTTTGCATCGTGGGCATGGTTGTGATGTTCGCACGGGTCGGCGCGTCGTCTTCCCATTGCGAGGGCAGGCCGGGCACAGTGGTCTCAATCAAGCAGATGTCGCTACTTGCTGCAGCGCCTTGCACGGGCAGTTTCTGCATCGTGAGGTCTTCGGGTGCAAGATTTTGCAGCGCCAACTGGTTAGCAAACGCGGTGCGCGTCATCGGCAGGCCAGCTTTAGCAGCGGATTTTGCTTGGTCTTGCGCTTTAGACTGTACCGCCGAAACGTTGAACGTCACAAGCGCTTTGCCATTGTTGTCGTTGGTTTCTACATCCTTGTCGGCACAGGCAAACAGCGTGAGGCCGACTGTGAAGCAGGCGGCAGCAAACGGAAGGGCGTGCCGCAGGCTGTGGTTATCTAAAAATTTTCTTTTCATTGATTCGCTTTTTAAATCGTTACTTACTCATTGCATTTGCAAACTTAGTCTTCTTCTTCCCATTCGCCACCCCAGCGCTTGGCGCCCGAGAGGTTGGTATCTTCATTATCTTCGCTGGGATTTTCAATCGTGACGCTACCACCGTTGTCACCGCCCGGTCGTGCCTTGGGGCCACTTTCGCCCAACAAATAGTGCTCGGTCGCGAGGTGGATGACCGTGCACACAGGCGTCTCATACATTTTTTTCTTCATCTTGTTTTCTATTTAAATTGTACATAATCAAGTTGATTTGATTTCGATGGTTTACACACACGAAAAAGCATCTGCAAAGAGCTTTGAAAGCTCTTTGCAGATGCTTGAAACGGTCGCACGGCAACCTGCGCCGGGCGCACGGCAATCGCCCTTGTAGAGAGGCTTAGACCGTTAGAATGTGTGTGTGTGTGTGTGTTAGCAAATTATTTGGTTCGACCAAATAATTTGCGTTAAAAATCACACTATTTGAAAAATTATTTCTCGTTTGCATACGCACACCTCTGTTTTGTCCCTATTCTTGCACGACGGACTTATTTGCCGAAACTATTGAAGTTGTACATCACACCAATGTTAATGTTGTTGGTGAAGGTTCCATCCTGTGTATAGGTGAAGTTATGGGGATAGCGATCCTTGGGCATGCGATAGACGGTGTGGCTATAGAAAAGCGACACGTTACGCGAGAGATTGTAGCTGAGCATGCCACCGAAATTGAGCGCAAAGGCTGTTCCGGCCTCACCCAAGAGGAGTGAAGGACCTGCGTAGAGGTAGGCATTCCAACGGCGATGACCGTCGTAACCAGCCAAGGCGTTGAGCAAGTTCAACTGATAGTCGAACGACACCAAATAGTTGGTGTAGGTTTGCTTGTAAATCGTTGTCCCATAAGGATAGCCGATGATTTCTTTCATCCACTCGAAACCTACGCGTGCACCGCTAACAGAATTGAAGTTATAGCCGGCAAAAGCAGTAGCGTTTTTGAGCAGACCACGGCTGTATTCGGTGAAACGCCAGTCCCAAAGGGTGTTGTTCCAACCAAAGCCGGCGCCCACAAAGAGTCCGGTGCGCGGAACATTGCGCAACGTGTCGGCTGTGTCGGTGGCATCGTTCAGGCGCGTTTCTTTGTCTTTAAACAGCACCGACATACCTACTTTCAAAGCAAACGCATTGAAGTTGACCCCATCCTTGCCACGCTGTGCGATGGGCATGAAAGTAGGTTCGAACGTCAATCGCAAGCTGTTGTCCAAACGCATCCAAGCCTGTAGTCCGACGCGAGCGGCAGAATAGCCACCCTCATAAGCATGTGAGGGACCGTCTTCACCGCGTTTGGAATGACCCAACTCGAAACCACCGAAGACATTCACGCCGCATTTTGACTCCCAATTGTAGTCGCGATTAAAGCCAAGCGGATTGATGAGCACATCGAAAGAGACGCCGCGCGTTCCGATTAACAGGCGTGAAGAGTGGTTGTGATAGTCGAACGGTTTCCAATCGGCATTGGTCACATGGAAACCTGCACGTGCACCAAGAGCGGAGCTTAACCACCAGCCCATGGCTACATTTGCATCGAAACCATTGGCGCTTGCAAAACTCTGGGGCACCTTACCCAAGAATGAAGCACCAAAGCTGTAGTCGAAGAAGAACTTCGGTTTCCACTGCAACTCGAGCAGGTGCTGAGCCGCATCGAAATTATACATTGCACCAATGTTAAGGTTATTGGTGTAAGTTCCGTTCTCAGAATAAACCATAGACTGCGGATAACGATTCTTGGGCATACGATAAACGGTGTGCATATAGAAGAGCGACAACGAAGGATTGATGGCATAAGTGAGCATACCACCACCATTCCATGCGAACTTCGTGCCGGCCTCGCCCATAACCAACGTTGGACCTGCATACAGATAAGCGTTCCATCGACGCAGAGGGTTATAACCTGTCATGAAGTTGGACAATCCAAATTGATAGTCTAACGACACGAGATAGTTATTATAGGTGTAATTCTTCATACCCGGTCCTGCATTGTTGAAGAAACCTTGTGTCTCTTTCATCCACTCACCTTGCAGACGAAGACCGTGTAAAGCATTGAAACGATAACCACCAAAGAGGATTGCATTCTTCAAGATACTATGCTTGAAACCAGAGAAACGCCAATCCCAAACGGTGTTATTCCAACCGATACCAGCTGCAATGAAAGCACCCTTTTCGGGGTTATTCACAACGGTTGTATCGCCCAAAATGCGCTCGTTTTTGTGCAAGTAGAGCACAGAGATACCAGCCTTTACAGCGAATTGATTGTATCGAATGCCACCGGCTGCACGCTGAATAACGGGAGCATAGGTGGGTTCTAACGTCAAACGAAGACCATCAGCCAAACGAGTCCACAACTGAGTTCCCAAACGGAAAGCAGTATAATTGCCCTCATAAGAACCAACAAAGCCTGGTTCTGTACGCTTTGAATGACCGAATTCATAACCTGCTAACACATTGAAGCCGTAATTGGAGTTCCAATTATAGTTCTCAACAAAGCCCAAAGGATTAACCAATACATCTAATGCTAAGCCGCGAGTACCTACTAACAACTTGGTAGGTTGGCTTGCATAGGTGGTCGTATTCCAGTCTGTATTCTCAACATGCAGACCTGCACGTGCAGCAAAGGAAGATGTTAACCACCAACCAATAGAGGTTGTTGCACTGAAACCACGTGCATTACCAAAGTTTGTAGGAACCTTTCCGGTGAATGCCGTACCAAAAGCATACTCATAGAAGAAGCGATTTTGTGATGCAACATCAAAGATACGCTTTGTCGGATCAAAGTTATAAAGCACACCGATATTTAAGTTATTGGTGTAGGTTCCATTCTCTGAATAAACCATGGACTGCGGATAACGATGCTTGGGCATACGATAAACCGTGTGGGTGTAGAAGAGAGACAAGGCCGGTGAAAGGCTATAGGTGACCATACCACCACCATTTAATGCGAAACGCGTACCACCATCACCCATCAACAAGGTAGGACCTGCATACAAATAAGCATTCCAACGGCGCATGGGGTTATAGCCTGTGAGGAAGTTGGATAAACCAAATTGATAGTCAAAAGATACCAAGAAGTTGTTATAAGCATAGTTCTTCATGCCACTAAGTGTGGGAGCAAAGAACCCTTGTGTATCTCTCATCCATTCACCTTGCATACGGAAAGCATGCAAAGGACTGAAGCGGTAACCGCCAAGGAGAATGGCATTCTTCAAGACGCTGTGCGAGAAACCAGTGAAACGCCAGTCCCAAATAGTGTTATTCCAGCCGATACCGGCACCCATAAAGGCACCCTTCTCGGGATTGTAGACAACAGTAGTATCGCCTGCAACGCGCTCATTCTTGTGAAGATAGAGTACAGAGATACCAGCCTTTACAGCAAACTCATTGAACTTCATACCTCCCGTTGAACGCTGCGTTATGGGAGAATAAGTCGGTTCTACCGTCAAACGGAGACCTTCTGCCAAGCGAGCCCACAACTGAGTTCCAAGACGAACTGCAGAATAGGAGCCTTGATAAGAGCCTACAAAGCCTGGTTCTGTGTGCTTTGAATGACCAAACTCATAACCTGCCAAGAGGTTAAAACCAAATTTAGTATTCCAATTGTAATTCTCAACTAAGCCCAAAGGATTGAGCAAAGCATCTATAGCTAAGCCGCGAGTACCCACTAAGAGTTTGATAGGACGACCAACATAAGTGTGCGTATTCCAATCGGCATTGGACACATGCAGCCCTGCACGCACAGCCAAAGATGATGTTAACCACCAACCTACAGACGTTGTTGCGCTAAAGCCACGTGCATTAATTGTGCCCAAAGGAACCTTACTCAAGAAAGATGTCCCAAAAGCATATTCATAGAAGAATCTATTTTGTGAAGCAATATCAAAGACATGCTTCGAAGCATCAATATTATAGATGACACCAAGATTAATATTATTGGTGTAGGTTCCATTCTTTGAGTAAACCATCTGATAAGGATAATAGTCCTTAGGAAGACGATAAACCGTGTGGCTATAGAAAAGAGCCAATGATGGAGTGATATTGTAGGTGAGCATGCCGCCGACATTTGCAGCGAGATGTGTACCTTGATCACCTGTCACTAACGTAGGACCTGCATATAAATAGGTGTTCCATCGACGCAAAGGATTATAGCCCGACATGAAGTTTGACAAGCCAAATTGATAGTCTAACGACACTAAATAGCTGTCATAGGCATAATTCTTCATGCCGCCACCTCCAAAGTTAAAGTAACCTTGTGTTTCTTTCATCCATTCACCTTGCAAACGAAGACCATGCAAATCGGTGAAGTTATAACCGCCAAAGAGGGTTGCATTCTTCACTAAACTATGTGAGAATCCTGACAAACGATAATCCCAAACCGTGTTGTTCCAACCCAAACCGGCACCGAAGAAGAAACCTCTCGAGAAATAACGCACCATAGAGCTGTCCTTCAATTCAACTTTATCGCGGATACGTTTATCGCGGAAGAGCACTGAAAGTCCCATCTTTAGCGCATATTCGTCATAGCGTTCACGCTCAAGATTTCCATTGTAATGCTGCAATGGAGCAAAAGATGGCTCTAAAGTCAGGCGGAGATCATTCGCTAAACGCATCCAAAGTTGCGTTCCTAAACGGAAAGACGTATAACGACCCTCATAAGAATTGCCGATACTATAAATGGCTTTCTTCATCTGGCCCATCTCATAACCGGCAAAGAGATTAAAACCAAATGGTGCATCCCAATTATATTTACGCCCAAAACCTAAGGGATTAAAAAGGAAGTCGATATTTAAACCCGCAGAACCAACAAGGTAGGTGAAAGTTTGTGCTCCGCGAGTATTCCGTTTCCAATCACCATTCGTGATATGAATACCACTTCTAAATCCGATAGCCGGAGCCATCCACCAGCCTATAGCGGCAGAAGCATCGAAGCCCATTGAACCTGCTAAGGACATATTCTCGGTCTTTCCGACAAACAAAGGACCGAAGCCGTAGTCGAAAAACATGGGGAAACGCAAGAAACCTGCTTTCGTTGTATCAGCCAACCAACGTAAATCATTGTTGAAACGCTTCTTGAAAATACCAGCATGCTCACGTGTAGAAATCTGCTGATTGAAATACCATTGATAAGCAAGGTTCATGCCATAGCTGAAATCAGGATCACTATAACCTGGATTATTCAGCAAATTCATCTTGTCAGTGCTTACTCTAAAATAAGGTTCTAACGACAGAGATGCATGAGGAGTTGCAAAGAAACGGAATTGAACACCGGCGTGAGCATCCAAAGACGAACCACTCAAATTTCCACCAACCGATGCAATGCTGGGATTAAGCCATGACAAGATGGTTGAGTGTTGTGCACCCAAACCGAAGAAACCAATAACACTAAATGGCCGTTCGGGACGATATCCCAACAGATAATTGCTGAAATTATAAAGCACATCAGCATATAACCCGTTCCCATTGAACTTGTTTGTATTGTATACTGTTGAAGAACTATGGGTGTAGCCCCACGTTCTTTCATAACCTAAACGCAATGAAAGCATCGGACTAAAGTCCTTACCTACAGCCAATCTGAAACTTGACATCGGCGTATAGGTTAACACTTCAGCATGATTATAGTAATGTGAAACGCCACCACCTATATTAAAATAGGTATTGCCTAACCACCCACGATTGACATAAGTATCGCCCTTATAGCGATGACGGCTATCCAACACATACTTCAAAGCGTTGAAATCCTTTAGACGACGAGCACCATAATAAGCAGTATCTGTCGCAGCTTCTCCAACAGAATCTGTCATCTCAGCCTCCAAATCACCCAAGTCACGCACAATCGTATCATTTGCAACCTGTGCTTGATGATGTGCATTAGCCTCCCCATTCCAAAGGACATTGGTATGAGTTGCTGCAATACTGTAGGTCAATTGAGCTGATGCAGACAGCAATATTAAAAATATTCTCTTTTTCATTACTTTCTGATTTACATCTTATTACTTGGCTTCCTCTGCCTCTTTCTTATCAGTTTCTTCAGACTTCTGTGCCTCTTCCTCACCCGTTAAGAGCTTAAACCGTTCACGATAGGACGCGATATTAGCTTCTTTATAAGGATATCGGCGACGCACATCATCGCCAATATTGGCATCTGTTGCATAATATTTTTGGAAAGTTGAGTCCATATCAAAACTATGTTGGAAATAAGCCAAGAAGTCAGGTGCATCATTCGCTTGCAATTTCAACGCCGTATCTCCACCATAACGATCAATGAGATCAGAAATCGTCAGATTGTCCATATCGGGATCATTTGCGGTAATAATACCCTTCAGATACCATTTCTTTGCTAAATTATCAGGCAAAGAGTCAACCAATGGCTCAATTTGCTTATAGCTATAGCCCAATTCCGGTGCCAATTCCGTGCTCAACACCGCACGATTCACCGCACTACTGTTCATGGCATAGGCCAAAGCTTCTTGCGCACGAGCCTCTTCTTCCTGCGTCTTGTTCAACTTAAAGAACAAAGACTGTAAGTCAATCAGCATCTTTAAATCATGGAACTTACCCGTATCCGGAAGTTTGTTAGCCAAGAAAGCCGCCTCTCCTAACTTACGTTTACGCAAGAACATCAATGCTTGGTTGGCAATAATCTCCTTATAGTTAACAGTGTAATTATAGGAGTTATCGAAAGCAATAGGACGAGAGACTTCAACTCCCGCACGCATATCAATGAAAGGAGCCAACACATTGACATCCGTTGAGTCTTGATTCAACAAATAACAAGCCACCCTGTTCGCTATATAAGCTGCGAAAGGACTATATTTATAGGTCTTTCTTACCTTATTCTCATTATATGCGCGGAATGTCAACTTTCTCAATTCAGCTGAATCCTTAATCTGTGTGAACAGGTTATAGTAGTCACCGTTTGAGAATACCTCCGTGCCTCCCACTGCATAACGCGGATCATTATAATAAGTCCACATCGTTTCTGCAGGATCTAACACCTTATTTCGACGAATGGTATAAGTACTTTTAATCAAACGTTGCCGTTCCATGATTTGGTTTATCACTGGATTGCTGGCCATCATACGACGCCAACCCGCAACATCCTTTGCTCTACCATATTTTAAAAGCTCCTCAGCTTCCGTCTTCTGACCACGTGCAATGAGTGAGTCTGCCACATCTTCCCAAGTATAAACATGCGGTTCTTTCACCACAAGATCGGCACTACTAATCTTGGTACCGATAATATTCAAAATCTTTTGTGCACGACGACGTGCCAAATCCTTGTTATAATCAGTTCCACCTTCAGGAGAAGCACCACCTTGAATAGAGAAACTCATCAAAGACCGACCATACGAGCGCAACTCTTCTACCAACATATCCAACGTTCTTTGGTTGACAGAGTCATTGGTAAGCTGATCCGTTCCCACAACGAAGAACAGTTTAATATCACGTGGCACCTCTTGCAAACGCGCACGAACTTGCTCAAAGAAGCGTGGGGTTAAGTCCATAGGACTTGCTGCCCCGGCCAAATCAAGCATCTGCCATGGCTTTCTACTATTAGAAGTCCCTTCCTTATTGTCTCTGAAATAAACATGCGTATAATCCTCCATACTCAGCGTTGCAGCCCATTTATACGACTTCTCCGGATCGGGTTTGGGATATGTAACCGCCCATTCCAATTGCACCGGACGTGTAGATAGGCGTTGAATGCGGTCAAAATAAGGAGCCAAAGAGTCGTTACGATTATAATCATAACTCTTTCTACGAATCTGATTATTATGGTATTGACGTCCTTCAAACACCATCGGTTCCAAATATTGCACCGTATCTTTCGTCTCAACATCCACTGCAACAGGCTGGAATATCAAGCGTGCATGCTTCTTTGCATAATATTCTGGCAAATTAATACTTACGTTCCAATGCACGTTAGGGCCATCATCCAAAGGCGCTTGCTCTTTGAAGTTCATACCCATACGCTTCGCATAGACATTCGTTCCTTTCAAAAGAATAGCGTCATTCACACCCGAAGAGAATGTAATGTCATAGTTCAACAACGTTCCTTTCACTTCAATAATCTTCACTTGCCCCTCATTGGTAACCACAAGTGCACCATTTACGGAAACATCTGCTTCAAAGTGACCATCGTAATCGGGCGTAACAATATCGTTACTTTTAATATTAACGACACCACCCAATTCATTACCTTTCTGACGATAAAGGTTAGCCTGCGCCCGTGCATCTTTCTTATTATCGAAAATATACACAGGAACAGAAAGAGGTTCCTTACTCTCTCCCTTACCATCAAGGGTCCTCATTGTCTTAGAAACATTACCCGAGATATGAATAACCTGGGCGCTTACACCTTCCGACCACATCAGAAGGCTAAACAAGAGAAGAAAAATATATGTAACCTGTCTTTTCATCTTTCTACAATTCTATTTTACCACAACGTGTAAGAGAGTGAAACACCTATCTTTGTTGGAATCAACCGCATTCCCACAAAACCAGCTTCTGTCGGACGTGTCGTACCATTCACATAAATTGCTGAACCATCTAAATAGGTCTTCGTATAGCTTGTGCGCACCAAACCGAAACCAGCATGCAAATCAACATTCAAGTTATTGGTCAAAGCAAACACATAGCCAAACGTCAAACCGGCACCCAAGGCATAACCATCATAACGTTTTCCCTTTTGAACAAAGTTATAATCGGCAGCCAAAAGCCCCAAACCTACAAAATGATGATATAAGGGACGACCACCAAAATAGTAACGATATTCCGGCTGGATAGCCACCAACTTCATATCCTTCTTAATATAAGGATTCTTCGTTCCTAATACAGACAGACCTAAAGTCGAACGATTTCCAATCGTCATTTCTGCTCCTGCGTTATAAATTTGCATCATCAGCATCGTCACATCCGTGTTGACGCTAATCTGCTGTGCGCGAGAAACGAAGACACCCAAGGTCATTACGAGGATTAAAAATATTTTCTTCATGTCGCTTCTTCCTTAAATCATTTTATTTTTTTCGTCCAACACAGCCTCCAAAAACGGAAGGTCTATCCTACGATAAGCAAGATTTTGTTCATCAACATCACTGATATGCAGCCGCCAGTCATATTTTCTTACCAACATTCTTGCCAATTCTGAACCTGTCGTCGGAACTGAATCTGTAGGAACACCGGTCAAGTCTACAGGGACTCCCGTTGTATCCACAGGTACACCTGTCGTATCTACGGGTACCGTTGTGGTGGTATCAACAGGAACTGTCGTTGTGGTATCTACCGGAACTTCTTCCGTTGTCGCGGGAACACTTGTCGAGTCAACGGGGGTTGCCGTCGAGTCTGTAGTTGTAGTTGTTGCAGCAGGAGCCAATGCTTTCAGTCGTTTAGCCAACTTCTCAGCACGCTTAGCTTGACGCAAAGAGTCATCACGCTGCTTATCTTCCACCTTCTTAGCCAACTTCAAAGAGTCATTGCGCAACTTATTTTCCTTATCTGTAGCAATTCTAATCTGCTTCAATGAGTCTTGTTGATATTTCTTTTCAAGCTCTATGCGCTGCTGTTCGAAACGTTTCTCGTAATCAATCTTAAACAAAGAGTCCTCACGCTGTCTGCGAGCCACTTTGTTTGCTGCAGCCAAACTATCCTGTCTGAACTTCAATGCCGCCAACTTCACACGATAATCATTATCAATGTCAATACGTTTCTTGTATTTATTATATACTTTCGGACCGAAATGATAAATCAAAGAGGCGCGCAAGACATCTGTCGAAGCAGCATAAATCCAGGGATTCCATGTGAGCTTCATACCTTCTTTTGCACGCGTATCAACATACGCTTCTGTATGACCGTGGCGCACACGCTCATATTCTTTATAATCAGCAAACACCACGCCCGCATTCACACCTAAGTCTAAATCTAAGCTACTGCCGTTCATATAACCATATAATTGCTTGACATAACCAAACATCAAACCACCATATAGCGCATTACCTTGACGGCCTGTCCTACCCACTTTGATATCAAACTTGTTTGCACCGCCATAGATACCCCAGTAGAATATGTTTGTAGGCTTCTTCGCATGCCAATACTTACGCAGTTGAATTCTACCATCATAGAGATCGTAAACCAGATAACGCGTTTCTTTATTTTGCTCTTTCCAATTCACTCTTCCCTGCACACCAACTGTCCACCGGCTCCAATTTCGATTGCCTAATGTAAATTCTACACCCACATTAGGCGTCATTGCGAGCCAATCAATCGTGTTGGTTCGGAAGTTAAAACGCTGACCAAACTTCAGCGTATCCACCTTATTATAATAGAGATTCTGTGCCCCAGCCGTTGCTGTAAACATCAAAAACAGCGCAAGGCAGGCAGCCCATCTACATAATTTAGAATAATTCATATCTCTCTAAGCGTTATCTTGTTATCTATTTTGCACCTGCTATCGAAAGCAACTGCTTTGCATAGCTGTCTTCCGGGTCTAAAGCTAAGATCTTACGAGCATATTTCACTGCTTCGGGCATCACCTTCTTCACATAATAGTAATAAGAGATTTGCTTATTACATTCTATCATATACGACTTCTCCCCATCGCTTTGTTCAAGCAGTTCCAAAGCCTTTGTGTAGTAAGGTTTTGACAAACCGCGTGTATATTGGGGATCCATCAAAGCATTAGCCTTTGCTCTCCAATAATAACCAATGTAGCTATCTGGACGCAAGCGAGCCACTTCTCCAAAGGCAATATCAGCTTGTTTCAAAGCTTCTGTTTTCTCCGCATCGCTCAAACTATCAGACTTTTCGCCCGTAGCCTTACGGAAATACATCATACCTAAATTATACATATCCGTCGTACGGTCGTAGTCTTCGTCCTTGATACTGGCCAAATACAAACGCATATATTTAATAGCATCGTCATAATCGCCAATCTTATTATAGGCATCCGAGATATCTCGGTCGATACCCGGCACATTTTTGGCCTTCGCTTTCGCCAAATCAAACTTCCCAATCGCCTCTTGTGTACGTCCCAAGCCATTGAGTGCGTAACCATAATAAAGATAGTCTGAATAACGAATCTTTGCCGTGTCGGTCACATTATCCAACAAAGCCTGTGCACTCTTGAGCGCCTCTTCATAGTTTTCTTTATCGGTGTAGCAATACATCATCAAGCGCATGAAGTCGGTATTCTGCGGAAAACGCTCATGACCTTTTTCGGCTACTTGCAAAGTTTTAGAATAATCGCCTGACAGCAAAACAGCTTGCGCGTAGTGCGTAAGCTCATCTTCAGACATCTTCTCTACAGGGGTTTTCTCATATTGTGCCACTGCTGCCTGATAATCACTCGAACCATAATAGAGTTCTGCAATCTTTTCACTTACCGGCAAATCGGGACGAACGGCCTGTAAATACTTTAATTTTGCAATCGCATCATCCAAATCCTTACTCTTCATCAGCATGGCGTAGTTATAATAGCCGTCAGGATCGTGACGATCGAAATACATGGCACGCTTATAATAATACAAAGCTGAATCGACATTGCGTTTCTCCAACGCAATATCGCCACCTAAATTAAGCGCCTTAGTGCTTATCCTATGACAGTGTTGTGCCATCCAAAAATACTTCTCGGCCTCTTCAACTTTCCCAGCTTGCAAATAGGCTTGACCGATATTTGCAATCATGTCGGTATTGTTCTTATCGGACTTCAAGGCCTTTTTCACTTTTGCCTCGGCAAGTCTCTCGCTCAGTTTGATGAGACTTACCATGTCCTCAACCTTACCTTTTTGCATCACATTCTGGGCTGAAACGGGCATCACGCCCACCAGAAATAATAATAAAAATTGCTTTATCCTACACATATATATATCTACTATCAACCGCTGACAACTCTAAAGAAGCGCTTTTAGAGAAGCTCAGTTATAATAATCGCTTGCAAAATTAATACTTTATTTTGGAATAACATACATTCTTATTCATGAATATTTTAATCTATTCCATAAAATTTATACATATCAATTCACAAAAACTTTCCCAATCCTACATTTACACCTTATTATATATAGGGCTATAAAATGGAATTGGAAAACCAACAAAACAAAGATACAAAAGAAATATGCAATCGTTTTTTCGGACAAAATCACAGACAAAAGCATCATCGCATAGCAAATGCTGCATAATCTGATATGAATTAGGAGATAATCACATATAGATTGATACACAAAACAATAGAGATTACACCACAAAAGATATTCAATTCAAATCGGTCAGTAAATCCCTTATCAAATCATTTGATATCGTTGCTATAACTTCCTGTATATCTTTCGCTTGCTGGTCAGCATGCTGTCTGCCACCTTCTTTTGACATAGTCCCCTATATCTTCGAAAATACGACAGCCCTTCCCATCAACAATCAAACAAAATCGATACAGAATCTAACGCCCCATTTGAGCTAAAAGAAAAATGAGGGAGAAAAGAATGCCCGCAATAGCAGCTATCAATCATAAAAATATATTGCGCATCCACGTCCTTTATAGCACCTATTACGCAGGACCATCATGGTGTTCATTTACACCATTTGTTTTTCATCGTAATCAAACCGGGTAGAACTCCTGACCTTTTCTGTATGGTTCTTTCCCCTCTCCCTCTTCTATTAAATTTACTAACAAAATGATGCAAGGAAAGAATGTAACACGAGAAAAGAACAAAAGTCCTACCCGGAAAATGATAATATTTGCACGACTAACGGTGCACTTAGCGCCGTGGGCGTTCTAATTGTTCACTGTTAATAGTGCTATTGATGTCTACACGGAACACATCTAAAACCATAGAGCCTTGCCGTGTGTACGATTCTATATGGTAAGGCACCTTTAATCCAGAGATTGTACGATAGTCACCATACTTGATAACGCCTAAGGGAGAGATGACACGCATAATCATATAATCCTTCTTTGAAATATCAACTTGCGCCTTATTTCCCGATTTATAAACGACATTTAAAGCATAACATGGCACACCATCCACCTCAACAGGCTCTCCAACACTAACTGAAGCCACGTCCGAACTATCCCCATGGACAGTATAATCATACAATGGACCATAGAATTTCGACTGCAACAACAGCGACTTTCGAGCCTGCGTGGAGAGACTTTGCGTTTCAGACACAGGATAAGAACTGTGGTTCCACGCATCTTTCAATGTGGCACAGGTAGTCAATGTCAACTCGCGTGACCGCCTTTTTTGGAAATAAACCTTTCCTGGTTCATAGTAGGCGTAAACCGATGTTGGCGATATTTTCGAAGGAGTGACCTGTTGTATCTTAATCGTTTTCACTTTTTCGACGGCCGTTTTCCCACCTAAATGGTCTACATGTTCTTTACATAACTCCTCTACACTTTGCGCATGAGCACACACACTCACTACAACTGCGCAACACAAACTAATACATTTTACGATATAGCTCTGCATAATTGAAATGATTTAAAGTTTATTGTCAATTTATTTAACACGCTACCTTCCCTTTTTAGGAAAGTTCGTTCGTTCATTCGATAAGAATTTCTTTCATACATTACGACTAATTTTAAAAATAGTTCCAACTGCATACCACCTGAGCTTCTACTCAGCGTGTTGCAGTTTTCATGTAGCTAAGATACAAATATATTTAGAAACACAATGCGTTTTTCATAAAAATATTTAGTATATTTCATTTTAAAGGCTAAAAGGCAATGCTGCAACCCCCATCTAAAAAAGCAAAACGAGGCTTTATTCAAGCTCCGTCTTGTTTGCGTTTCACCAAGGCTGCCAACGTTTTTGGCGATTGAAAATTCTTCGGCGTGGCATCCACAGCCGTGAGTTCGATGTGGTAATGCTCGGAAAGGAGCATCAAGATGGTTGTCACTCCTAACGAATCGAGTTCGCTAAAGAGCATCTCGGCATCAACATCCACTAAAGGCAAGGCCCCTTCTATCATACGTTTAATTTCTTCTTCCATCGTTCTTTTTCTTTTGAAATAACATTCTGCTGTTTCCCTCTTGGCAAACTTCCTGAGAGAAAGCCCTGCAAAATTACGCTTTTTTCTACGTTTCATCCTATATTCTTGCATAAAATTAAAACTCCCATGGTGTATTTCTGTCTGCATCTTCGCATCTTATCGGGCACCCCATATCCAACCTTATGCAACAGATTGATTGAAGAACTGTATTATATATAAGGTGGAAAAGAAACAGACAAGGGCGTTAATATCCCGGAAATGGGCTGCACAAAATCAGGAAATCGGCCTCGTTTAGGTACAAATAAGTTCTTATATATTTTAATAATATACAAAGAGAAATAATCATTAAAACTTTTAATCTATTATATAAATATCCATTTTTAATGCATTTTCTAACAAAAACACGTGGTTTTTATAACTTTTTCTATATAAAACTTGGTTATAATTTAAAAAACATATACTTTTGCAAAAGAATTAAATTAAAAAATAAATTAAATTTTGAAGCATTGAATATACATCCTCGCCTATCGTCAACTTGAAAAAAGTGGCTTGGAAACCAATGTCAGAAAAAGAAAATAGGTTAAACGAAAACGCACGAAAGTTCACAGGAAAGGCCATTGCCCCGGCCAGCATTTTGTTAGCAGACGTGCGCTGATGATTTCATTTTTTACTCACCATTTTATCAAAGAGAGAAATTTTTTATGGAAAAACGGTTTATGCTATTGCTTGTTAGTCTCATGCTCAGTATAGGCATCGGATTAGCACAAACACAGGCATCGGGAAGTGTTGTCTCGGCTGATGACCAAGAACCCATTGTGGGTGCTTCGGTGATTGTGCAAGGAACGAAATTAGGAACTGTGACCGATGCCGACGGAAAGTTTACCTTATCGGTACCAAAAGGTAAGAAAATCGTCGTGAGTTACATTGGGATGATGTCGCAAACCCTCACGGCAAAAGCGGGAATGAAGATTCAATTAACCCCCAACAACGAAACCTTAAAGGAGGTTGTTGTAACGGGTGTGTCGAACATGGACCGCAGAATGTTTACAGGAGCCACCGACCAAATTAAAGCCAGTGACGCAATGATTGGCGGAATGGCCGACATTAGTCGTTCGTTAGAGGGCCGTTCGGCAGGTGTAAGCGTGCAAAACGTGTCGGGAACCTTTGGTACAGCACCTAAGATTCACGTGCGCGGTGCCACCTCTATCTATGGTAACTCGAAGCCCTTATGGGTGGTTGACGGCGTGGTGCAAGAAGATATTACGGATATTAATGCCGATGCCTTATCTTCGGGTGATGCAGAAACGTTGATTTCTTCGGCCATTGCAGGGCTTAATGCCGACGATATTGAGAGCTTTCAAATCTTGAAAGATGGCTCAGCAACGTCGATTTACGGTGCTCGTGCCATGAGTGGTGTGATTGTTGTCACGACAAAAAAGGGACGCATGGGGCAAGCACACCTCAGCTATACGGGTGAATTTACCAGTCGTATGATTCCCACTTACGGGCAATTCAACATCTTGAATTCGCAAGAACAGATGGGCATCTACCGGGAATTGCAAAAGAAAGGATGGCTGAATTTCTCTGATGTACTCAACGGAAGTGACTATGGCGTTTATGGAAAAATGTATGAATTAATCAACACCTACAACGCAACGACCGGCCAATTTGGTCTTCCTCATACACAAGAAGCAGAGGATGCGTATTTGCAAAGTGCAGAGTTCCGCAACACCAACTGGTTTAAAAAGCTCTTCTCAACGGGCATCATGCAGAACCATTCGATTAGTTTAAATGGTGGAACGGCTAAATCAAACTATTATGTTTCGATGTCGTTCATGATGGATCCGGGGTGGTATAAGGATTCTCAGGTGAAGCGTTATACCGCCAATTTCAACGCCACTCACCATTTGTTAGACAATGTTGCCCTTATGTTGATGGCCTCTGCAGCCTATCGTAAGCAGCAAGCACCAGGCACTTTGGGGCAAGATGTGGATATAGTGAACGGTCAGGTGAAACGCGATTTCGATATCAATCCCTACTCGTATGCCTTGAATACGTCGCGTGCTTTAGACCCCAACACGTTCTATCATGCCAACTATGCACCCTTCAATATCCTCAATGAGTTGGAGAATAACAAGATTGACATGAACGTGTTGAACACGAAATTCCAAGCTGAATTGTCCTATAAGCCTATTGAAGACCTGCGCTTATCGGTTATCGGAGCACTGCAATATGACACCTCAACGCAGGAACATCAGATTACAGAACATTCAAATCAGGCCATGGCTTATCGCGCAATGGACAACTCTATCATCCGCGATGCCAATAAATATCTGTATAAAGACCCCACGAACCGCTACGCATTGCCTATCTCTGTGTTGCCCAGTGGAGGTTTTTACCACAAGGGTGACTTGCAAAAGATAAGCTGGGATGTCCGTGCAACGGCCAACTATAACCACACTTTCAACAAGATGCACACGGTGAACGTATTGGGAGGCCTCGATGTTTCGAATGTCGACCGCAAGCGAACATTCTTCGATGGCGTAGGTATGCAGTATGATGGCGGCGAGATTCCATTCTACATCTACCAATTTTTCAAGAAGAGCATTGACGACAATTCCAATTATTACTCGCTCAGCAATACCCACAACCGCACGGCAGCCTTCTTTGCTACGGGCACTTATTCCTATAAACAGCGCTACAATCTCACCGGTACTTATCGCTATGAGGGTACGAACCGCTTGGGAAGGAGCCGCAGTGCACGTTGGTTACCCACATGGAACATTTCGGGAAGTTGGAACGCCAATGAAGAACCTTGGTTCAGAAACACATTCAAAGATGTGCTCACACATGCACAAATCCGTGCATCTTACTCGCTGACAGCCGACCCCGGGCCATCGACTTACACCAACTCTACGGTGATTTTGAAGTCGTATACGCCTTACAGAATATTCGGAACCGACAAAGAATCGGGAATCAAGATCAGTGAATTGGAGAACTCTGAACTCACATACGAGAAGAAACACGAATTCAACATCGGTGCAGAGTTAGGCTTTTTGAAGAACCGTATCAACGTAACTTTCGACTTGTTCTGGCGTAACAACTTCGACTTGATTGGGCCAATGGCAACACAAGGTATCGGCGGACAGGTGGTGCGCTATGCCAATACAGCCAGCATGAAGTCGAAAGGACAGGAGTTATCTCTCCAAACCACGAACATCAAGAGCCGTGATTTTTCATGGATCACCAACCTCATCTTCTCGCATGTCACCACAGAGGTTACCTCGTTAATGAGTCAGGCACGTACCATTGACTTGATTAGTGGTGAAGCCAGCAGCGGATTTACGATGGAAGGCTATCCCCATCGTGCCATCTTCTCGATGCCATTCCAAGGCCTCACCGATAAGGGTATTCCTACTTACCTCAACGAAAAGGGGCAGTTGACTTCAACAGATCTCAACTTCCAAAATCGTGGTGACAACAGTTATTTGATTTATGAAGGCCCAACTGAGCCCACAGTTACGGGTTCTTTTGGAAACGAACTGCGCTGGAAAAACTGGCGATTGAATGTGTTCCTGACCTACTCTTTCGGCAATTATGTGCGCCTTGACCCGGTTTTCAATGCGCAATATAATGACTTAACGTCAATGACTAAAGAGTTTAAGAACCGTTGGATGCAGGCCGGAGATGAGAAAACGACATCGGTTCCAGGCATTTTAAATAAGCGTCAGCTGGAGAAAAACCGCAATTTGAGACGCGCTTATAATGCTTATAACTACACCAGCAACCGCACGGCGAAGGGTGATTTTATCCGCATGAAAGAGATTTCTTTAGGATATGAGTTCCCAAAGTCATGGCTCAGGGCAACGCCACTCAACAATCTTTCGTTGAAACTTCAGGCCACCAACCTCTTCCTTCTCTATGCGGATAAGAAGTTAAACGGTCAGGATCCTGAGTTTATTAATGCGGGTGGTGTGGCTGCTCCGATACCCCGTCAGTTCACTATGACACTCAAATTTGGTTTATAATCATTGCAAAGAATATAATTATGAAGATTCGTCAGATATATATGTATATGTCATTGGCTGCCGTTGCATTGGGCATGAGCGCATGTAATGACTTCCTTGACAAGCTCCCCGACAACAGAATGGAGCTGAACAACAAAAAGAAAATGAACAAATTGCTCGTATCAGCTTACCCGGAACGCCATCCGGCGTTGCTCTTTGAGATGTATTCTGACAACACAGATGCATTCTTAAATACCGGTTGGACGAGTGCAGGACGTTTCCAAGATCAAGCATTTGCTTGGGATGATATTACCGAAGTAGACGATGATGAGACGCCACAAGAGCTTTGGAATGCTCAATATAAGGCGATGGCGGCTGCCAATATCACCATTGATGCGATTAAAAAGCAGGGCGAAACGACCGACCTTCTTCCGTCGAAAGGCGAGGCTTTGTTGTGCAGAGCCTACGCAGCATTCAACTTGGCCAACACGTTTTGTATGGCTTATGATGCTTCAAAAGCCCAAAAAGAGATGGGACTTCCCTACCCTACGGAGCCTGAAACGAAGGTTGGATCGGCGTATAAGCGGGGCACACTGGCCGAATTCTACGACCAAATTAATCGTGACATCGAGGCCGGTTTGCCTTTGGTTAACGACAATTATGAGAAGCCTAAGTTCCACTTCACCCGCAATGCGGTCTATGCTTTCGCAGCGCTCTTCAACCTGTATTATCAAAAATACGACAAGGCCGTGGCTTATGCTACCCGCGTGTTAGGGTCGGATCCGGCAAGCAAGCTGCGCGATTGGAAAGCCTTTAATTCGCTTTCGCCGAATGGTGATATAGCACCCAATGCGTATATCAATGTGTCGAGTCAGGCCAATCTCATGTTACAAACGGTGTATTCTGCAGCAGGTATTTACCTCGGCCCCTACAATTATGCGGCAGCTTACGCCCATGGTCAGTTGCTTTCTGAGACAGAAGACCTGCAGGCCAATGCTCCCTGGGGCAACAGTAAGAACTTTGGTTACAAGGTTTTCAGTAACAACAGCGTCTCCAAGTATTTCATTAACAAAATCCCTTACGCATTCGAGTATTCGGATATTGCTGCCGGAATCGGTTATGCACACTCCGAATATGCGGTGTTTACAACCGATCAAACGTTGCTTGTGCGTGCAGAAGCCTATGCTTTGCTGGGCAACTATGCAGCAGCAGTGGCCGATTTAAATACCGAAGTAAAGGCCGTTTCAAGTGGTGCGTTGAGCGTTACGTTGGCACAAATCAAGAGCTTCTATACCGGGATTGACTATTACACGCCCACCAAACCGACGCCCAAGAAGAAGTTCAACACAACGTTTACAATCGAAAAAAACACCCAAGAACCGGTGTTGCAAGCCATCTTGCAGTTGCGTCGCACGCTTACCTTGGGCGAAGGCACACGTTTACAAGACGTGAAACGCTATGGCATCGTGATTTATCGCCGCTTATTGAACGCAAGAAAACAAGTGCTTGCCGTGGCCGATACGCTAAAGATTGACGACCCACGACGCGCCATTCAGTTGCCACAAGATGTGATTACAGCCGGATTGCCCGCCAATCCAAGAAAATAATAACACTCCAAAAGGAATAGATTATGAAGAAACTATATTTATTTGTCCTCGCAGCAATCCTCTCGTTAGGACTTGCTTCGTGCTCAAACGACGATCCGAAGGGCGATACTATTTTCCCAACGACCTCGCCGGCACGCGATCATTTCGACAAATGGTTGCTGGCCAACTATACATATCCCTACAACGTGGACTTCAAATACAAGATGGAAGATATCTACACCGATATGAAATACCATCTTATTCCGGCCGATTCGGCTAAGTCAACTAAGCTGGCTATCATCGCCAAATTCCTTTGGTTTGATGCTTATGCCGAGTGTGTTGGTGCCGATTTCGTGAAGGCTAACGTACCGAGAATTATCCATTTGATTGGCTCACCGGCCTATAACAGCGGACAAGGAACAATGGTGTTGGGTACGGCCGAAGGCGGATTGGTGATTAATCTCTACATGGTGAACCAGCTGACTGACCAAATGCTGACGGACTATGCAACTGTCAACGAGCTGTATTTCCACACGATGCACCACGAGTTCACGCACATTCTCAACCAAAAGAAGCCCTACGACGAAAACTTCCAGCACATCACTGAAAGCGGATATGTAAGCGGCGACTGGTACATGAAATCGAATTCGACAGCGCATCAAGCAGGTTTCGTCACACCTTATGCGATGAGTGAGCCGATAGAAGACTTTGCCGAGATGCTCTCGGTATATGTAACAACGGCACCAAACGACTGGCAAGCCATTATGAACGATGCCGGAACATCGGGCGCACCGCTCATCCAAGCCAAGTTGGACATCATCAAGTCCTACATGAAGGACTCGTGGAATCTCAACATCGACCAGTTGCGTGACATCGTCATCCGCCGGGCTTCAGAGCTCAATCAACTCAATTTGAATGAACTAAAATAAAAGAAACGCCAAATTATGAAGAAGATATTATTTTGCATGCAAGCGCTCGTTGCGTCGCTGTTGCTCACCGCTTGCCTGCACGACGACAACGAAGTATTTGACGAATCGGCTGCACAGCGCATCGAAAAGGCCGTTACTGCCGACAAGGCATTGTTGGAATCGGCACCCAATGGATGGGAGCTCCACTTGTGGACGGAGCCCAAATATACCGGCGGTGGCTATACCTATCTGATGAAGTTCAAGAATGGAAAGGTGACCGTCTCTGCCGATATTGCGCCGGCCGAAATGCAAACAACGTCAAGTTACGACGTCATTCAAGATGCAGGCCCCGTGCTCACCATCAACACCTTCAACACCATTTTCCATCATCTGTCGACGCCTTCGATGCAAGATGACGACGGACATGGACAGGATTTCGAGTTCATCATCCAGCGCACCACCAACGATTCCATCTATTTGGAAGGCAGAAAGTTTGGCAACAAGATGGTGATGACCCGCATTAAACCGGAGTTGAATTGGAAAAACCACCTCGAAGCCATTCAGCAAACAGAAAGCGACATGTTGATGACCTATATCTATGTCGTGGGAACCGACACCACTTTCGTGAACCTTTCGGAAGAGCGTTCCCTGACAACCAAGGCGGGTCAGAGCCGGGATTCAGCGCCCTATTACTACACAGCAACGGGCATCACCCTCCGATCTCCCGTCATGGTGGGTGGAAAGCAGGTGCAGCACTTCAAATACAACAGCGGTGCCCTCACGCTTTCCTGCACGGATAACGGGGCGAGCGCGATTGTCTTGAAAGCCGTTCTGCCTAAAGATTATATGAATTATGCCGACTTTACGGGAACTTACGACCTCAAATATTACTTTGGTACGCTCCATGTTGAGTTGGTTCCCGCCGGAGATAATAAGACCTTTAAGCTCAAAGGCCTGTCGACCGACTTCATGCCGACACTTACTTACAACCGCGCTTCGGGCACATTGTCATGGAACGCCCAGTTAGTCTACACCGAATCCAACGGTCATGAGATTTGGTTATGCCCATGGTCACTTGACGGTGGAGGCAACCTTACGTGGGCACCCACAGCGGGATTCATCCTTAGTAAAGACATCACGCAGCCCGGAACGGTGCTCCATTTCACGGCGAACGCAGCCTTTGACTCGGCCGATTCGTTCTACTTGGCAGAAATCTTTGGCTCGAAATATATCGGCGCTTCAAAAACCATTAAGATTGCGGGGTACCCTTATATACCCTACATCGAAGGAATGACCAAAACCAATTAATTTTCAAAACAGGAAGTATATGAACAGATTATTCCAAACCATATTTGCTGTGGGATGCCTCTTCGCGCTGGTATCCTGCAACAGCGACGATGTAACGAACGACATCGACCAGCACAAGGTTGAAGTGTTGTCGGCAAAAACATCTTTCGAAGCCGCCGGAGGCACCAACAATGTCACCGTTGTGGGCAACGTCGTTAAGGCCTATGCTGCGGCGGCATGGGCTACGGTTAAGGCCGAAGGAGCCAAGGTCAGCATTACTGCTGCGCCCAATCACGATATTGATTCGCGCCACACAACCGTTATTATCAAGACTTCTGACCAAGATTCGGCCATCGTTGCCATCGACCAAATGGGTGCTGTTTTTGCGCTCAATGCCCCCAAATCGGTTGTCTTCAACGACGATGTCAACAGCGTTTCCTATTCCGTTCAGGGGTCATTCCCCTTCAAAACAGCAACATCGGCCGACTGGATCACCGCAACTTGTGCCGACGGGAAGCTCACCATCACCACAAAAGCCAATACAACGGGTCACTTACGCACGGGTTGGGCGTATGTCAACATGCTCACACGCAAGGACTCTGTGGCCGTCAAACAGGTCGATGTGAAAAAGGATTTAGTGGGCAACTACTACCTTGCGATGGTCATTACCAATTCGTTGACTCATAAGCAAGAACGCAGATACTTCGGAGCGACCCTCACTTACGATGCCGACAAGTTGGTGCTCAAGATGCCAGCTTTAAACCTTTCGATTCCCGTCAACTACTTAAAGGACGACATTAGCCTCACGTTGCCTGCCGGAAACAAGGTGGGTACTTTCACAACGACAGACAAAGATGGGAACCCCATCACCTTTACCCTCGTCATGGGCGTAGCCGATAAGAACGTAACGGCCACCTGGAAGTCACCCGCAGCCATTTCAGGACTGTTCGACTACGATCCAACCTTGCACACGGAGGATCCCAACTTCGAAGGCACTATGCTTAGCTTTGGCAAGAACGCTCGCTTCATTCTCTATGCCTTTACGAGCGAAAAATTCGATAAAGAGAAGCCTGTGGGCGCACTTTTAAACGGCAGCGACCCCATCTTGTTCAAGCGCCCGTAGCGCCATTTACAAAGGAATGTTCCCCTTTGGGGAGCATATCAATCATCATCCGAGTGGTGTATCGCAGTTGCGATACACCACTTTTTTCGCCCTTAATCGGCCATTCGCCCGCCGATTCAACCCATCCTGCTACCGACACTATCGCGGCCAGCCCAAAAACGAGGCTGAAACCGCGGCAGATATCTCGCCGTTTGAAAACGGCGGGGCAACACTTTTTTGAAAGAAGGGAAGGCAAAGTCCCGGGTTTTGTGTAAATTTGCAAGCACGAGAACATTTTAAAATTAAAAACGAAATGATTAGATTAAATGCATTTTTCACGGTGAAGGCAGGGGTGACCACTGCACAAGTAAAGGCCGTGGCCGACGAGTTGGTGACGTTATCGCGCCAAGACAAAGGCAACAAAGGTTATGATTTGTTTGAAAGTACCACGCAACCCGGCGTGTTTATGTTTTGCGAAAGCTGGGAAAACGAGGAGGTGTTGAAGCAGCATGCTGCATCGGAACACTTTAAACGCATCGTGCCTAAGATTGAAGCACTCTGCGATGGCGGTTTGCATATCGAACAGTTTAATCGGTAAAAGCTATCAAAAAAGAGGCCGAAATGCATGGAATTACCCAGCATTTCGGCCTTTTTTGATGACTAATATGAATGACTTTAAGTAACGTTTGTTCAACTTGGGGATGCACACGCCGTGCCTCCCACAAGTCGACAGCTCACATTTACTTTATCTTTCGTTACCTTGGGCTGCAAAATCAATCACGTTCTTGCGATTGGCTTGCATGCGATCGTACTCTTCTTTCGAGCCCACAATGAGCTTATCCCAACGACGCAAGCCTGTTCCGGCAGGGATGAGGTGACCACAAATCACATTCTCCTTCATACCTTCTAAGCGGTCTTGCTTGCCACGGATAGCGGCCTCGTTGAGCACCTTCGTGGTTTCCTGGAAGGAAGCCGCACTCATGAAGCTCTTTGTGCCGAGTGCTGCACGCGTGATGCCCTGCAAAATCTGCGTTGAAGTAGCTGCCACGGCATCGCGCACCTGAACCAGTTTCAAGTCACGACGCTTGAGTGCAGAGTTCTCATCGCGCAATTTGCGCACAGAAATGATTTGTCCACGCTTGAGCACCTGTGAGTCTCCGGCATCAACAACCACCTTTTTGCCCCAGATACGGTCGTTCTCTTCCGCGAAATCGAGCTTGTCTACCATCTCTTGTTCCAAGAAAGTGGTGTCGCCCGGGTCGTCGATACGTACCTTACGCATCATCTGACGCACGATGATTTCAAAGTGCTTATCGTTGATTTTCACACCTTGGAGGCGGTAAACATCCTGCACTTCGTTGACAATATATTCCTGCACGGCGGTAGGACCTTGAATAGCAAGGATGTCGCTCGGCGTGATGATGCCGTCAGAGAGCGGTGTTCCGGCACGCACAGCATCGTGTTCTTGCACCAAAATCTGTTTCGAGAGCGAAACGAGGTATTTCTTTTGGTCGCCCGTCTTCGACGTAACAATGATTTCACGATTACCACGTTTCACCTTACCCATGGTCACCTCGCCATCGATTTCAGAAACCACTGCGGGGTTGGATGGATTGCGTGCCTCGAACAACTCGGTGACACGAGGCAGACCACCCGTGATATCTCCTGCACCACCCACGGCACGTGGAATCTTAACCAGCGTGGCACCCGTCTTCACTTTGGCACCATTTTCAACCACAACGTGGCCGCCTACGGGGAAGTTATAGGTGCCCAACACCTCGCCTTTCGGGCCAATGATATCGCAGGTCGGCACCTTTGAACGATCTTTTGAATCGGTGATAATCTTCTCGGTCAAACCGGTTGTGTCGTCGGTTTCAGCATGGAAAGTGACGCCTTCGACCACATCGTTGAAACGAAGCTTACCTGCATACTCTGAAACGATAACGGCATTGAAAGGATCCCACCTTGCAACTAAGTCACCGGCTTTCACCTTATCGCCATTTTTGAAATAGAGCGATGAGCCATAAGGCACATTCAGGGTGCTGAGAACAATATCGGTATGAGGGTCGATGAAATGCACCTCGGCCAAACGACTCACAACCATTTCACAGGCTTTCTCAGCATCATCGACAAACGGAACGGTGCGCAATTCGTCAAATTCAACTCTTGCATCGTTCTTAGCTACAATGCTTGCATTGGCTGCTGCATTACCGGCTACACCACCAGCGTGGAAGGTTCGCAGCGTCAACTGCGTGCCCGGCTCACCAATAGCCTGTGCGGCAATGACACCGGCTGCTTCACCCAACTGCACCATGCGTGCGGTAGCTAAGTTGCGACCATAACACTTCATGCAGACACCGTGTTTGCTTTCGCAGGTGAGCACCGAACGGATTTCAACCATTTCAATCGGCGACTCGTCAATGGCTTTGGCCTTCGCTTCGTTGATTTCTTCACCTGCACGAACGAGAACTTCGCCTGTTGTGGGATGGATAACATCGTGAACAGACACACGACCGAGGATGCGTTCGTAGAGCGTAGAGATGATTTCGTCGCCGTTTTTGAGCGCACGACATTCCAAACCACGCAACGTTCCGCAATCTTCTTCGGTGATGATGACATCATGGGAAACGTCAACCAAACGACGAGTGAGGTATCCGGCATCGGCCGTTTTCATAGCGGTGTCGGCCAAACCTTTACGTGCACCGTGAGAAGAGATGAAGTATTCGAGCACCGACATACCTTCCTTAAAGTTAGAAAGGATTGGGTTTTCGATGATTTGCTGCCCTTCGGCACCGGCCTTTTGAGGCTTAGCCATCAGTCCGCGCATACCCGAAAGTTGCTTGATTTGATCCTTCGAACCGCGGGCTCCGGAGTCGAGCATCATGTAAACTGCATTAAATCCTTGGTCGGCTTCGGTCATCTCTTTCATCAAGATGTTGCCAAGGTCGTTGTTGACGTGTGTCCACGCATCAATAACCTGATTATAACGTTCGGTATCGGTGATGAAACCCATTTCGTAGTTGGCCTGGATTTGGTCGACCTCAGCCTGTCCTTTCTCTACAATGCCGCGCTTCTCTTCAGGAATGATGATATCATCGAGGTTGAATGACAAGCCGGCTACATAAGCCATGCGATAGCCAAGGTTCTTGATTCCATCGAGGAAGTCGCACGCACGTGCCATACCTACACCCTTGATAACGTCGGAGATAATGCCACGAAGCGTTTTCTTCGAGATGACATCATTGAAGAAACCCACTTCATCGGGGATAATTTGGTTGACAATCACGCGGCCAACAGAGGTCTCAACCATGTGGCGCACGGGCTTACCATCTACCACATCATCGACTATACACTTTACTTTTGCGTGTAAATCGCAACGTCCTTCGTTCTGCGCAATGATGGCTTCTTCGGGACCATAGAAAGTAAGTCCTTCGCCCTTTGCACCAGGACGCAGCTTGGTGATATAATAAAGACCCAACACCATGTCCTGTGAAGGCACCGTGATAGGCGCGCCATTCGCGGGGTTTAAGATGTTGTGGCTTTGCAACATCAAGATTTGCGTTTCGAGGATAGCCTCGTTACTCAAAGGCAAATGAACAGCCATTTGGTCGCCATCGAAGTCGGCATTGAAGGCCGTACATGCTAATGGATGGAGCTGGATAGCCTTACCTTCAATGAGTTTGGGCTGGAAAGCCTGAATACCTAAGCGGTGGAGTGTCGGCGCACGGTTTAACATCACGGGATGTCCCTTCATGACATTCTCGAGGATGTCCCAAATAACGGGCTCACGACGATCGACAATCTTCTTCGCGCTCTTCACGGTTTTCACAATACCGCGCTCAATGAGCTTGCGAATAATAAAGGGTTTATAGAGCTCGGCAGCCATCAACTTGGGCAAACCACATTCGCCCATCTTCAATTCCGGACCGACAACAATCACCGAACGAGCCGAATAGTCGACACGCTTTCCTAAGAGGTTTTGACGGAAACGGCCTTGTTTTCCTTTTAAAGAATCGGAAAGCGATTTCAAAGGACGGTTGCTTTCGCTCTTAACAGCCGATGCTTTGCGCGAGTTATCGAACAGAGAGTCGACAGCCTCTTGCAGCATGCGTTTCTCGTTGCGCAGGATAACTTCGGGCGCTTTGATTTCCATCAAACGCTTTAAGCGGTTGTTACGGATGATGACACGGCGATAAAGATCGTTCAAATCTGACGTAGCAAAGCGGCCACCATCAAGGGGAACCAACGGACGAAGCTCGGGAGGAATGACCGGAATAATCTTTAAAATCATCCATTCGGGGCGATTGATGCCCTTAGAAGCGCGGAACGACTCGACAACCTGCAAGCGTTTCAAAGCTTCTGTCTTGCGCTGTTGGCTGCCATCGTTATTGGCACGGTCGCGCAACTCATAGCTCAAGCTGTCTAAATCGAGGTCGCGCAAGAGGTCGTAGATAGCCTCTGCACCCATCTTCGCAATGAACTTCTTAGGATCGGTATCATCAAGATATTCATTATTGGGGTCAACCTGATTGTCGAGAATATCAAAATATTCATCCTCTGACAGCAGGTCGTACTGGTGAGAGCCATTCAATTCGGCACCTTCTGCATCCTTTCGACCTTCCATCATACCAGGCTTAATGACAATATACTTTTCATAGTATACCACAGCATCAAGCTTTTTCGTAGGAAGTCCTAAAAGATAGCCGATCTTATTGGGTAGCGAACGGAAATACCAAATATGTGCTACCGGCACAACCAATTCGATATGTCCTGAACGTTCGCGGCGCACTTTCTTTTCGGTCACCTCAACACCACAGCGATCACAGACGATTCCTTTATAGCGAATGCGCTTATATTTGCCGCAAGCACATTCATAGTCACGCGTAGGACCAAAAATACGCTCACAGAAAAGACCATCGCGCTCGGGCTTATAGGTGCGATAATTGATGGTTTCGGGCTTGGTTACTTCACCGTATGAATTCTCCAGAATCTCTTCAGGAGAAGCCAAGCCTATCGTAATTTTCGTAAAATTATTTTTTACTTTTGTATCTCTTTTAAAAGCCATATTAATCTTTCGTTAGGGGTTCTCTTTAATCCAATTTGATACTTAAGCCGAGACCGCGAAGCTCATGCAACAAGACGTTGAGCGATTCTGGAATGCCTGCGTTAGGCATGGGATCGCCTTTGACAATCGCTTCGTAAGCCTTGCTGCGGCCAACGGTATCATCCGACTTAATGGTGAGGATTTCTTGAAGCACATGGCTCGCACCAAAAGCTTCAATAGCCCAAACCTCCATCTCTCCGAAACGCTGTCCACCAAACTGCGCTTTACCACCAAGTGGTTGCTGCGTGATGAGCGAATACGGACCAATGGAACGTGCGTGCATCTTATCTTCAACCATGTGACCCAGCTTTAAGAAGTAAGTGATACCTACTGTTGCAGGCTGATCGAACTTCTCTCCGGTCTCACCATCATAAATATAAGTAGAGCAAAGGTTAGGAAGACCTGCCTTGTCAGTCCACTCTTTCAAATCTTCGAGCTTTGCACCATCAAAGATAGGTGTTGCAAACTTGCATCCGAGCTTCTGCCCTGCGGCCCCAAGAATGGCCTCAAAAATCTGTCCTAAGTTCATACGTGAGGGCACACCCATCGGGTTAAGCACTAAGTCTACAGGACGACCATCGGCAAGGAAAGGCATATCCTCGGTGCGAACAACCTTTGAAACAATACCCTTATTTCCATGACGACCTGCCAACTTATCGCCAACCTGTATCTTACGCTTCTTCGCAATATAAACTTTTGCCATCTGAAGGATGCCGGAAGGAAGCTCGTCGCCAATAGAAATAGCAAATTTCTTGCGCTTCATCTCAGCATCAAGCAACTTATATTTGCGAATATAGTTCATGATGAGCTTCTGAATTAAACCATTCGTGTGCGCATCATCGGTCCAGTTATTGCTCTGAATACCGTCATACTCAAGATTCTTCAAAGCGGCAATGGTGAACTTACTACCACGTGTAATAATCTCAGCCCCGGTGTAATCCTTTACACCTTGTGACACTTTGTCTTTGATCAGCACCATGAGTTTATCCACCAAGATGTCTTTCAAGTCGTCGTTCTTTGCCTCATACTCTTCATCAATCTTGGCTAAAAGAATCTTATCCTGCTTCTTTGATTCGCGTGTTTTGACTGCACGAGAGAAGAGCTTCTTGTCAATAACGACACCGCTCAAGGATGGGTTTGCCTTCAAAGAAGAGTCCTTCACATCGCCTGCTTTATCGCCAAAGATTGCACGAAGCAGCTTCTCTTCAGGAGAAGGATCGCTCTCACCCTTCGGTGAAATCTTACCAATCAAGATGTCTCCCGGCTCTACGCGTGCACCAATACGGATAATACCATTCTCATCTAAATCACGCGTTGCATCTTCGCTTACATTGGGAATGTCTGCGGTGAATTCTTCCATGCCACGCTTGGTCTCGCGAACATCCAAAGAATATTCGTCAACATGCACAGATGTGAGCACGTCTTCACGAACCATACGTTCGGAAATGACAACGGCATCCTCGTAGTTATAGCCCTTCCAAGGGATATAAGCTACCAGCAAGTTGCGTCCTAAAGCCAACTCACCAGCCTCGGTTGCATAGCCTTCGGTCAAGATATCACCGGCCTTAACGCGCTGTCCCTTATCGCAAATTGGGCGGAGGTCAATGGTCATATTTTGGTTGGTACGACGGAACTTGGGAATGCGATACTCCTTCAATGCCGGCTCAAAGCTTACAAATTCTTCTTCCTCTGTGCGATCATAGAGAATGCGAATGGTGGTAGCATCTACATAATCAATCACACCATCGCCCTCGGCTGTAATCATTGTACGTGAGTCTTCGCAGACTTGTTTCTCCAAACCTGTTCCAACAATCGGCGCATCATTATGAATTAATGGCACTGCTTGGCGCATCATGTTACAGCCCATCAATGCACGGTGACCATCATCGTGCTCTAAGAAAGGAATCAAAGAAGCTGAAACGGATGCAATCTGCTGTGGCGAAACGTCAACCAAATCAACTAAATCGGGTGTTACTACAGGATAATCGGCATCTTGACGACACTTTACAGTGTCCTTTAAGAATGCACCATCTGTAGATAACGGTGCGTTACCCTGACCTATAATCTTATCTTCTTCTTCCTCGGCTGTCAGATAAACAATGTCCTTATTGTTCATATCAACCTTACCTTTCTTCACTTTACGATAAGGTGTTACGATAAAGCCAAGGTCGTTGATCTTCGCATAAATACAGAGAGAAGAAATCAAACCAATGTTTGGTCCTTCAGGACTTTCAATAGGACAAAGTCGACCATAATGCGTATAGTGTACGTCACGAACCTCAAAACCTGCACGTTCACGCGACAAACCACCAGGTCCTAAAGCAGATAGACGGCGCTTATGCGTAACCTCTGCCAAAGGATTCGTTTGATCCATGAATTGGCTTAAGGGGTTGGTTCCGAAGAAAGAGTTGATAACACTTGAAATGGTCTTTGCATTAATCAAATCGGTAGGCGTAAATACTTCATTGTCACGCACATTCATACGTTCACGAATGGTACGGCTCATGCGTGCCAATCCGATAGCAAACTGATTGGCCAACTGCTCGCCTACCGTGCGAACACGACGGTTGCTCAAGTGGTCAATATCATCAACCGTAGCATTGGAATTTACCAACTGAATGAGATACTGGATAATCTTGATAATATCATCACGTGTTAAGACACGCGTATCCATATCCGTATCTAAGCCCAACTTCTTGTTAATGCGATAACGTCCGACTTCTCCTAAATCGTAACGCTTATCTGAGAAGAACAGATTTTGGAATACTTCTCGTGCACTTGCATCATCAGCTGGATCAGCATTACGCAGCTGACGATAAATATAGTTTACGGCTTCCTTCTCAGAATTACTGGGGTCCTTCGCCAATGTATTGAAGATAATGGTGTATTTGCTTGCTGACTCGGCATCTTTATGCAATAGGATTGAAGAAGCACCGCTATCTAAAATTTCAACGATATTGTCCTCTGTCAACTCTGTTTCGCGCTCCATAATCACCTCGTTGCGCTCAATAGATACTACTTCGCCCGTATCTTCATCGACAAAGTCCTCGTTCCAGCTCTTCAGAACACGTGCAGCTAACTTACGCCCAATAGCTGCTTTCATGTTCTTTTTGTTAACCTTCACCTCTTCTGCAAGATCAAAAATCTTCAAAACATCTTTATCTTGCTCAAAGCCCATCGCACGCAACAAAGTCGTTACAGGCAGTTTCTTCTTACGATCGATGTAAGCATACATCACATTATTGATGTCGGTTGCAAACTCAATCCAAGAACCTTTGAAGGGAATGATACGCGCACTATAGAGCACAGTGCCATTAGCATGTACCCCTTGTCCAAAGAACACACCTGGCGAACGGTGCAACTGTGAAACAACAACACGCTCTGCACCATTGATAACAAAGGTCCCATTAGGTGTCATATAGGGTATCGTGCCCAAGAATACATCCTGAATGAACGTACCAAAGTCTTCATGATCGGGATCCGTACAATAAAGCTTCATCTTAGCCTTCAAAGGCACACTATAAGTCAATCCACGCTCTAAACATTCGTCTATCGAATAACGAGGAGGATCAATATAGTAATCTAAGAACTCAAGAACGAAATTATTTCTCGTATCGGTAATAGGGAAGTTCTCAGCGAACACCTTGTATAAACCGTCATTCTTGCGTTCTTCAGGCGGAGTGTCTAACTGTAGGAAGTCACGAAAAGACTTCAGCTGCACATCCAGGAAATCAGGATAGGGCAGCGGATTATGCACACTGGCAAAATTTACTCTGTTATCAATAACTTTCGTCATATACTCTTTCTTAATTCGCCACTATAAGATTTTCTATGTATCACTATCTATAGGGCTAATTATCTATATAAAAGACACAAAATGGTTAGGACCAACCTACTTGGAAGATCCTAACCACATGTATTAAAAATGATTTGTCTGAACTTACTTCAGCTCAACTTTAGCACCAGCCTCTTCGATTACTTTCTTCAAGTTCTCAGCTTCGTCCTTAGCTACACCTTCTTTAATTGTAGAAGGAGCACCGTCCACAAGATCCTTAGCCTCTTTCAAACCGAGACCACAAGCCTCTTTAACAGCCTTTACAACCTGAAGCTTTGTTGCACCTACTTCAGCGAGAACTACATCAAAAGAAGACTTCTCTTCTGCTGCAGCTGCACCACCTGCAGCAGGACCAGCAGCTACAGCAACAGCTGCTGCAGCAGGTTCAATACCATACTCGTCCTTGAGGACTGTTGCCAACTCATTTACTTCCTTAACAGTAAGATTTACTAACTCTTCTGCAATAGCTTTAATGTCTGCCATTTTATTCTAAATTTTAATTATTCTTATTATGAAAATTATGAATGACTTTATAATTGAATATCGCTCAATCTTAATTATTCAGGACGCTCGCCTAAAGTCTTGAGCACACCATGTAAGGTGCCTGCGCCTGATTGAAGAGCTGAAACAACGTTCTTTGCCGGAGACTGTAGCAAAGCAACAATCTCTGCAATAACTTCGTTCTTGCTCTTGAGTGCTACCAATTCACTGAGCTTATCAGCACCAACATAGATGCTTTCCTCAGCATAAGCAGCTTTGAGTGAAGGAACTCCATCCTTTGCATATTCCTTAAGGAGCTTAGCAGGCACATTCGCTGTCTGCGAGAACATCACAGCTGTTGTGCCTTTTAAACAACCATATAAAGGTGCAAAATCAACATCCGAAGCTTCAAAAGCCTTATGAAGAAGTGTATTCTTCACAACAACCATTTTGATTTCGCTCTTGAAACACTTGCGACGAAGATTACTCGTTGCCTCTGCATTCAATCCAGTAAGGTCTACTAAATAGAAATGAGGAAACGCCTTCAGCTTCTGTCCAAGCTCTACGATTATAGTATCTTTTACTTCTTTCTTCATTGTACAAACTTTTAGAGTTATTCAACTGATTTAGGATCAATTTTGATACCCTTACTCATAGTGCTTGAAATAAAGATACTCTTGATATATGTACCTTTTGCAGAAGAAGGTTTCAACTTGATAACAGTTTGGATAAATTCTTTCGCATTACCCAAGATCTGTTCCGGTGTCATTGAAATCTTACCGATTGAAGTATGGATAATACCAGCTTTATCAACCTTAAAGTCAATTTTACCTTGCTTTACTTCCTTAACTGCTTTTGCAACGTCCATTGTCACCGTACCACTCTTTGGGTTAGGCATCAGACCACGAGGGCCGAGAACTCGACCCAAAGGACCTAACTTACCCATGCATGAGGGCATCGTAATAATGACGTCAATATCTGTCCAACCACCTTTGATCTTTTCGACATACTCGTCAAGACCAACATAATCAGCACCAGCTTCCTTTGCGGCAGCCTCCTGATCAGGAGTACAGAGTGCCAACACACGAACCGTCTTACCCGTACCATTCGGCAGTGAAACTACACCGCGAACCATTTGGTTAGCCTTACGTGGATCAACACCGAGACGTACATCAATATCCAATGAAGCATCAAACTTAGTAGTAGTAATTTCCTTTACCAACTCTGAAGCTTCTTGTAATGTGTATGCCTTCCCTGCTTCAACCTTCTCAGCTACTGATTTTTGATTTTTTGTCAGTTTACTCATCTTTCTAATTGAAGTTTAAAATTATTCACCAGGGAAGTCCCCTTTTACAGTAATACCCATACTACGAGCAGTACCTGCAATCAGCTTCATTGCCGACTCAACTGTAAAACAATTAAGATCGTTCATTTTGTCCTCTGCAATAGCTTTCACTTGCTCCCAAGTTACCGAAGCAACTTTTTGGCGATTGGGTTGTGCAGAAGCCGTTTTAATCTTCGCTGCATCTTTCAACTGAACAGCTGCAGGAGGAGTTTTAATAATGAAGCTAAATGACTTATCTGTGTAGTATGTGATAACAACAGGAAGAATCTTACCTGCCTTATCCTGGGTACGGGCGTTAAACTCTTTGCAGAATCCCATAATATTTATACCCTTAGAACCCAAAGCAGGTCCTACTGGAGGTGAAGGATTCGCAGCGCCACCCTTAATCTGTAATTTGATTAAACCAGCAACTTCTTTAGCCATTTTCTTTGTTAATATTAAAATTGATTTTTATAAAAGAAGCATCACATTCTCCGTAACGAGAATTAACCCTCTTTCTCTACTTGCATAAAACTGAGTTCTAATGGTGTTTTACGACCAAAAATCTTAACCATAACCTTTAACTTATGCTTTTCAGAGTTCACCTCTTCAACCACACCGCTAAAGCCACTGAACGGACCATCAATCACTTTCACTGCATCCTCAACAGCATAAGGGACGTTCATCGTATCCATCACCTCAGAATTTTCTGCGGTTCCTAACATACGATTAATCTCTGACTGTGGAACGGGTGAAGGATTATCCAACCCTCCCAAAAAACCTAAGCAGTTAGGCATAAAGCGTAAGGTATGCGCTACATCACCAACCAGATTTGCTTCCACAAAGATATAGCCAGGCAGCGATATTTTTTCTTTGATAACCCGCTTTCCGTCACGCAAAGAAGCATGCTTCTCCATCGGTATAATCACCTGAGAAACATGTGTGCTGAGCAACTCGTTATGCTTTATTTCAGCATCGATATACTCTTTCAACTTCGCCTCTTTACCGCTAACGGCACGCAGTACATACCACTTATTACCTATTTCTGACATTTCTCTTTGGAAATTAATTTGGATAGATTGTACTCATCACGAACCGGAACAGACTGTCCATAGCAAACACAACAACGGCAATGACAAGGGAAGCAGATAATACAACCATTGCGCTGTGTGTCAACTCGGCACGCGTTGGCCAAGTAGTCTTATGCAAAAGCTCATCGTAACTTGCTTTGCAAGCATTCACTATCTTTTTAAACATATAATTGTCTAATTAGCACGGGAAGCAGGGCTCGAACCCACGACCCTCGGTTTTGGAGACCGATGCTCTACCAACTGAGCTATTCCCGTAAATACGTTCCCGTTACATGTGTAGCGGGAACGCTTTATATCGAATTTTATTTCCGATTACTTGAGGTCAGGAAGGATTGCTGTAATCTGACCAGAGCCTACGGTACGACCACCCTCGCGGATAGCGAAACGAAGACCTTCGTTCAAAGCAACCTTATAGATCAAATCTACTTCAATCTCAACGTTATCACCAGGCATTACCATTTCAACGCCTTCTGGCAACTTGATTTCACCCGTGCAGTCCATCGTGCGGAGATAGAACTGAGGACGATACTTGTTACCGAATGGTGTATGACGGCCACCTTCTTCTTTCTTCAACACATAGATAGAAGCCTTAAAGTGATCGTGAGGAGTGATAGCGCCCGGATGTACAACTACCATACCGCGCTTAACTTCAGCCTTATCGATACCACGGAGCAACAAACCTACGTTGTCACCAGCTTGACCTTCAGCCAAGTTCTTGCGGAACATTTCCACACCGGTGATAACAGATTTCTTATCTTCACCAAGACCGAGCAACTGAACTTCGTCACCAACCTTACAAACACCCGTCTCAATACGACCCGTAGCAACAGTACCACGGCCGGTGATAGAGAACACATCCTCTACAGGCATCAAGAAAGGTTTATCCACTTCACGTGTTGGCTCTTGAATCCAAGTATCAACAGTGTCCATCAACTTCATTACAGAGTCAACCCACTTCTCAACACCATTCAAAGCACCGAGTGCAGAACCACGGATGATAGGAGTATCTTCTTCGTAACCATATTGCTCAAGGATTTCACGAACCTCCATTTCAACGAGATCCAACATCTCCTCGTCGTCAACCATATCACACTTGTTCAAGAATACAACCAAGCGGGGTACGTTCACCTGACGAGCCAAGAGCACGTGCTCACGTGTCTGAGGCATAGGACCATCTGTAGCAGCAACTACCAAGATAGCACCATCCATCTGAGCAGCACCGGTAACCATGTTCTTCACATAGTCGGCGTGACCCGGACAGTCTACGTGTGCATAGTGCCGGTTAGCCGTCTCATACTCAATGTGAGCAGAGTTGATAGTAATACCACGCTCTTTCTCTTCTGGAGCGTTATCAATCTGATCAAAAGACTTAATTTCCTGTGCGCCGAAGCCCTTCTCGTGAAGAACTTTAGAGATAGCGGCAGTCAAAGTTGTCTTACCGTGGTCAACGTGACCAATTGTACCAATGTTAACATGCGGTTTGGTACGTACGAATTCTTCCTTAGCCATAGCTTTCTTTTTTTATTTATATAAATGTATTATAATTGCTTTTTGTTTTTCTCGCTTACTCATAGAATAAGCTCTGAGTAGAGCTGTAACTGAGAGTTGAACTCAGGACCTCTTCCTTACCAAGGAAGTGCTC
>ERZ773014.81-NODE-81-length-62182-cov-25.288538_pt1 | contig 62182 bp, 47 predicted proteins | sample MGYA00580841_ERZ773014 | MGnify/ENA primary metagenome ERZ773014 (study PRJEB29015, sample SAMEA2737989) | human oral metagenome | biome: human oral; feature: human-associated habitat; material: dental | place: China | collected 2067 ... | reverse complement strand
CTAAAGAAGAAGCTGAAGAAATTAAAGGTAAATTAGAAGCTGCAGGAGCAACTGTTGAATTAAAATAGTTCGCTTAAGCCAAATCAATAGTTAAGACACTCTTTTGAAAGAATAGGGAGTGTCTTTTTCCACTATTTTGTGTTTGAATATAAAAATTAAAGTATATTTATTGAATTTTTTATATAGTTTGATAAATATATTTTGCAGTATAAAAAGAAAATCGTGTAAATACGGTCTTTTTTGTATTAATTTTTATGTTGAAATAAATTTAAGATTTAATTATTTTGTGAATTTTGAAATAATTAAATATAAAAATCAAATTAAATAAGAACATTCAAGTAAAGTTTAATTTTTAAATTTAATTTTAATAAAAGTGAATATGTTCTATGACAGGGAGGAAATTTTTAAATGGACAAACTTATTGAAAGATATAGTTTTGGAAAAATAGTAGACAGAGGGGAAATGCCACATTTTTTAGAATTTCAGATAAATTCTTACGAAGATTTTTTACAGACAAAATTGCCGCCTCAAAAAAGAGAAAATAAAGGGTTTGAGTCGATTTTTAACGAAATTTTTCCGATTGAATCAAGCAACGGACTGTTAAAATTAGAATATTTGTGGTATGAAATTCACGAAAATGACGAGCCATTAAACGACGAACTAGAGTGTAAAAAAAGAGGTAAAACATATTCCGGTCAATTAAAAGTTAGATTAAAATTAACTAATAAAAGAACAGGAGAAATTCAGGAAACATTAGTTCATTTTGGAGATATACCTTTAATGACAGATAAAGCGACATTCATTATAAATGGAGCAGAAAGAGTTGTCATTTCACAGTTACATAGATCTCCAGGAATAACTTTTAATAAAGAATTGAACATTCAGACGGGAAAAGATGTATTTATTGGAAAGATAATTCCTTATAAAGGAACTTGGCTTGAGTTTGAAACGGATAAAAATGATGTTCTTAATGTAAAAATTGATAGAAGGAAGAAAGTCTTACTTCCAGTTTTCTTAAAAGCAGTTGACTTTTTTGAATCAAACGAACAAATTATGGATGAGTTTTTTGAAGCTAAAACTATTGATTTGTCAGAAATTTATGAAAAATATAAGGGGAACGAGTTAGACGAAATTTTGCGTTTAAAACTGGAAGGAAGTTTTGTAAGAGAGGATGTAATTGACGAAGAAACAGGGGAATTTATTGTTGAATCTAAAGAATTGATTGACGGAGTTGTCATTGAAAAAATATTGGATGAAAAACTTCAAAAACTTGATATTTGGGAAGTGAAACCTGAAGATAGAATTATTGCGAATGCAATGTTAAACGACAGCACAACGACAAATGATGAGGCTGTAATAGAAGTGTTTAGAAAGCTAAGACCAGGGGATTTAGTTACAGTTGATAGTGCTAGATCACTTGTAAAACAGATGTTTTTTAATCCTCAAAGATATGATCTAGCAGATGTAGGAAGATATAAAATTAATAAAAGGCTTAAAATTAATGTGCCAGAAGATGTAATTGTACTTACAAAAGAAGATGTTTTACACACAATTGAATATGTAAAAAATCTTGTGAGTGGGGAAGGATTTACAGATGATATTGATAACTTGTCGAACCGTCGTGTGAGAGGAGTTGGAGAACTTTTATCCATTCAGATAAAAGGCGGAATGTTAAAAATGTCAAAAATGGTAAGAGAAAAAATGACAATCCAAGATATTACAACTTTGACACCACAAAGCTTGCTAAATACAAAACCATTAAATGCGTTAATTCTTGAATTTTTTGGAAGTGGACAATTGTCGCAATTTATGGATCAGTCAAATCCATTGTCAGAATTGACTCATAAAAGAAGAATTTCTGCGTTAGGACCTGGAGGACTTTCAAGAGATAGAGCGGGATTTGAAGTGCGTGACGTTCATAATTCACACTATGGTAGAATTTGTCCAATAGAAACACCAGAAGGACCAAATATCGGACTTATCGCTTCACTTTCAACCTATGGAAAAGTTAATAAATATGGATTTATCGAAACTCCATTTGTAAAAATTAAAAATGGTAAAGCGGATTTTGATGACATTGAATATTTGGCAGCGGATGAAGAAGAAGGATTATTTATCGCACAGGCGGATACTCCTATTGACAAAGATGGAAATTTCTTAACAGATGAAGTTGTTTGCCGTTACGGAGATGAAATTGTGCATATTGACAAATCTAAAGTTGATATATTGGATGTGTCGCCTAAACAGCTTGTGTCAGTGTCAGCGGGACTTATTCCGTTTTTGGAACATGATGATGCCAATCGTGCGCTAATGGGGTCAAATATGCAACGTCAAGCAGTACCTTTGCTTAAAACAGAAGCACCTTATGTGGGAACAGGACTTGAAAGAAAAGTGGCTGTGGATTCTGGAGCAGTAATTACTTCACAAGCAACTGGAACAGTTACTTATGTCGACGCTAGAAAAATAGTTGTGACAGATGAAGATGGAAAAGAGTACTCACACAGACTTTTGAATTTTGAAAAATCAAATCAGTCTATGTGTCTTCACCAAAAACCAATTACAGATTTGGGGGCAAAAGTTAAAAAAGGCGATATAATTGCTGACGGACCTTCAACAGCTGGAGGAGATTTAGCACTTGGAAAAAATATTTTACTTGCGTTTATGCCTTGGGAAGGATATAACTTTGAAGATGGAATCTTGATTTCAGAAAGACTTCGTAAAGATGATGTATTTACTTCAATTCATATCGAACAATTTGATACTGAAGCAAGAACAACAAAATTGGGAGATGAAGAAATTACAAGAGAAATTCCTAATGTATCTGAAGAAGCGCTTAAAAACCTTGATGAAAATGGAATTATAAGAGTTGGAGCACACGTTGTCCCAGATGATATTTTAGTCGGAAAAGTTACACCTAAAGGGGAAACTGAACCGCCTGCCGAAGAAAAGTTACTTCGTGCAATATTCGGGGAAAAAGCAAAAGATGTGAGAGATACATCGCTTAGACTTCCACATGGAGTGAAAGGGACAGTTGTCGATGTATTGGAATTAACTAAAGAAAACGGAGATGACCTAAAAGCTGGAGTAAATAAATTAATTAGAATTTATATCGCTGAAAAAAGAAAAATAATGGTTGGAGATAAGATGTCGGGACGACATGGAAATAAAGGGGTAATTTCAAGAGTGTTGCCGATTGAAGATATGCCGCATTTGGAAGATGGAACGCCAATTGATGTCTGCCTTAATCCACTTGGAGTGCCATCACGTATGAATATCGGACAGGTATTAGAAGTTCACTTGGGACTTGCAATTGGAGATATTGACAAATATATTGCAACACCTGTATTTGATGGTGCTAGCGAAGATGATGTGAAAAATTATTTAGAAGAAGCTGGATACAGTAGAACTGGTAAAGTAAAATTAATTGATGGAAGAAGTGGGCAACCGTTTGACAATCCTGTAACAGTTGGTCGTATGTATATGTTAAAACTTCACCACTTGGTAGAAGATAAAATGCACGCCAGAGCAATTGGGCCATATTCACTTGTCACTCAACAGCCACTTGGAGGAAAAGCTCAATTTGGTGGACAAAGACTTGGAGAAATGGAAGTTTGGGCATTGGAAGCTTATGGGGCATCAAATATCTTGCAGGAAATGTTGACTGTAAAATCAGATGACATCAGCGGAAGAACAAAAACTTACGAAGCAATCGTAAAAGGAGAAGCAATGCCAGAAGCAGATGCACCAGAATCATTCAGAGTGCTTATAAAAGAATTCCAGTCACTTGGATTAGATGTGGCTCTTTATGATAAAGATGGGCAGCAAATCGAATTAGATAAAAATGTTGATGCATAAAAAAAGATAAAAAGTTTCCCGCTTTCTTTATTAAAAAAGCAGAATAAATAATATTGAGGAGGCTCTTATTAATGAGTATAAGAGATTTTGATAGTATTCAAATAAAACTGGCATCGCCGGAAAAAATATTGGAATGGTCATACGGAGAAATTACAAAAGCGGAAACAATAAATTATAGAACACTTAAGCCTGAAATGGAAGGGCTTTTCTGCGAGAGAATATTCGGACCTTCAAAAGACTATGAATGTGCGTGTGGAAAATACAAAAGAATGCGTTACAAAGGAATGGTCTGTGAAAAATGTGGAGTTGAAGTAACTACTTCAAAAGTCCGTCGTGAAAGAATGGGACACATTAAACTTGCTACGCCAATTGCACATATTTGGTATTCCAAAGGAACACCTAATAAAATGAGTCTTTTACTTGGAATAAGCACAAAAGAATTGGAATCAGTCTTGTACTTTTCTAGATATATTGTAACTGATCCAGGAGAAACGGGACTTGAAAAAGGTCAAATTTTGACTGATAGGGAATATAAACTTTATGAAAGTCAATTTAAAAATGAATTTACAGCAAAAATGGGAGCTGAAGGAGTTTTAGCGCTATTAGAAGAAATTGATTTAAAAGAGTTGGAACAAAAGTTGGAAAATGAGATGGATACGGAACATTCATCTCAAAAAAGGAAAAAAGTTATAAAAAGATTAAAAATAGTAAGAGATTTAATCCTTTCTGGAAATAGACCTGAATGGATGATTATGACGGTACTTCCTGTAATTCCTGCAGACTTAAGACCAATGGTGCAGCTTGATGGGGGAAGATTTGCAACTTCTGACTTAAATGACTTATATAGAAGAGTAATCAACAGAAATATAAGACTTAAAAAATTGATGTCGATAAAAGCGCCTGAAATTGTCATAAAAAATGAAAAGAGAATGCTTCAGGAAGCTGTTGACGCTTTAATTGACAACGGTCGTCGTGGAAAACCAGTAGTTACTCAAAACAATAGGGAGCTAAAATCATTATCTGACATGTTAAAAGGAAAACAAGGTAGATTTAGACAAAACCTTTTGGGAAAAAGGGTTGATTATTCTGGAAGATCGGTAATTGTTGTTGGACCAAGCTTAAAAATGAATCAATGTGGACTTCCTAAAAAGATGGCGCTTGAGCTATACAAACCATTTTTAATGAGAGAATTAGTGCAAAGAGAATTGGCTTCCAATGTGAAAATCGCAAAAAAAATGGTGGAAGAAGAAGACGAAAATGTATGGGAATTGATTGAAGAAATAATTAAAAATCACCCTGTGCTGTTAAATCGTGCGCCAACATTACATAGACTGTCAATTCAAGCGTTTGAGCCAATTTTAATAGAAGGGAAAGCGATAAGACTTCATCCTTTAGTATGTTCAGCGTTTAATGCCGATTTTGACGGGGATCAAATGGCAGTTCACTTAGTGTTGTCACAAGAAGCACAAATGGAAGCAAAATTACTTATGCTTGCAACAAATAATATTATTGCGCCATCAAGTGGAAAGCCAATTGCAGTTCCTTCTCAAGATATGGTAATGGGATGTTATTATATGACAAAAGAAAAAAAAGGTGCAAAAGGAGAAGGAAAAGTATTTTCTAACAGAAATCAGTTAATTACTGCTTATCAAAGTGGAAAAGTGTCAGTCCATGCCTTAGTAAAAGTAAGAGTGGAAGATAAATTACTTGACACAACTCCTGGAAGATTAATGTTTAACTTAATCTTGCCGAAAGAAGTTAGAAATTATGGAATCACGTTTGGGAAAAAAGAATTGGCAAAATTGATTGCTGAGCTTTATAAAAGATATGGATTTGAGAAAACTTCAAGTTTACTTGATGATATTAAAGCATTTGGATTCCATTATGGTACACTTGCTGGAATTACAGTTGGAATTGAAGATTTAAAAATTCCTGAAACTAAAAAAGAAATACTTGAAAATGCTGAAAAAGGTGTAGCAGAAGTTGAAAAACAATATAAAGCTGGGGAAATTATTAATGAAGAAAGATATAGAAAAACAGTAAGTATTTGGGCAGAAGCAACTGAAAAAGTAACAAAAGATATGATGAATAACCTAGATGAATTTAATCCAGTGTATATGATGGCAAATTCTGGAGCCAGGGGTTCAATCGCACAAATGCGTCAATTAGGTGGAATGCGTGGACTTATGGCGGATACACAAGGTAGAATTATTGAGATGCCAATTAAAGCAAACTTTAGAGAAGGACTTAATATCTTGGAATTCTTTATGTCATCGCATGGAGCAAGAAAAGGACTTGCCGATACTGCATTAAGAACGGCGGATTCAGGATATTTGACAAGAAGGTTAGTTGATATTTCGCATGAAGTTATTGTAAATCACGATGACTGTGGATGTGAACACGGAATTGTCGTATCGGATTTGATGGACGCTGGAGAAGTTATTGAAAAATTAAGTGAGAGAATTTACGGTAGAATACTTGCAAAAGATTTGATTCATAATGGAGAAGTTATTGCGACTAGAAATACTTTGATTAATGATGAATTGATTAAGAAAATCGAAGAACTGGACATTCGTGAAGTGGAAATCAGAACGCCGCTAACTTGTAAATTGGAAAAAGGTGTTTGTAGAAAATGTTATGGACTTGATTTGTCTAATCATAAGGAAATTTTGAAAGGAGAAGCAGTTGGAGTAATTGCAGCTCAATCAATTGGAGAACCTGGTACACAGCTTACAATGCGTACTTTCCACACTGGAGGGGTTGCCACAGCGGCTTCAGTCCAATCTGACTATAAAGCGGATGTTTCTGGAAAAGTTAAATTTAGAGGTATTTCTACACTTGTAAATGAAGAAGGGAAAGAAATTGTCGTTTCTCAAAATGGACGTTTAATAATAGGAAAACATAGATATGAAATACAATCTGGTTCGATTTTACATGTGAAGGACGGAGATGCAGTCAAAAAAGGACAAGTGCTAGTTGAATTTGATCCTTATCAAACACCAATTATTACATCTGAAGAAGGTAAAGTTGAATTTAGAGATATTTATGTGAGAGAAAATATTGATGTAAAATATGGAGTTACTGAAAAAGTAGCAATAAAACCTGTAGAAAGCAGCGATGTAAATCCTAGAATCATAATTTATACAAAAGATAACAGAAGAGTGGAATATGCAGTTCCATATGGTGCATATTTGATGGTAAATGAAGGGGATATTGTTAAAAAAGGTCAAATTGTTACAAAAATTTTGAAAACAGGAGAAGGAAATAAAGATATTACTGGAGGTCTTCCTCGTGTGCAAGAATTATTTGAAGCAAGAAATCCTAAAGGAAAAGCTATTTTATCGGAATTTGCAGGGCGTGTTGTATTCTCTGATAAAAAGAAAAAAGGTATGAGGTTAATCCTAATTGAAGATCCTGAAACTGGGGAATTAATTCAAGAATATACGGTTCCCGTAGGAGAACATCTAGTTGTAACTAATGAAATGTTAATTGAAAAAGGTGCTAAAATTACAGATGGACCAGTTTCACCTCACGATATTCTAAAAATTAAAGGACTTGTGGAAGCGCAGCAATTTATTTTGGAATCAGTGCAGCAAGTTTATCGTGAACAAGGGGTTACAGTAAACGACAAGCATATTGAAATAATAGTTAAACAGATGTTCCAAAAAGTAAAAATTAAAGAAGTTGGAGATTCTCTGTTCCTAGAAGATGAATTAATTGAAAAGAAAATTATTGAAAGAGAAAATGAAAAGTTAATTTCAAATGGGAAAAATCCTGCAACTTACGAACCAGTAATACAAGGTATTACAAAAGCTGCAGTAAATACAGAAAGCTTTATTTCAGCTGCATCGTTCCAAGAAACTACAAAAGTGTTGGCAAATGCGGCAGTTGAAGGAAAAATTGACAAACTTGAAGGAATGAAAGAAAATGTCATAATCGGTAAGAGAGTGCCAGGAGGAACTGGATTCAAAGATTACTTACATTTAGATGCCAAGTTAAAATCTGATATTGCTAGTGAAAAAGCAGAAAATCAGGAAGAAATGTTGGATGACAATGCTCAAGAAAATGGCGAAATTTCTGTTGAAGAATAGAAAATTATGATTAAAAAAATAAGGGAAATTTTAAATTTCCCTTATCTCATAATATAAAGTTAATTTTTATTTTCAATAATTTAAAAAAAATAAGGTGATTTTTATGAAAGGGAAATTGATTATTGTATCAGGACCATCTGGGTCAGGGAAATCAACGGTTACAAAATTGGTAAAAGACAAATTAAATATTCCACTTTCAATTTCTGCAACTACGAGAAAGCCTAGAAATGGAGAAATTGACGGAAAAGATTATTATTTTTTGACAAAAGAAGAATTTCAAAAAAAAATAAAAAATGATGAGTTTTATGAATTTGCAAATGTCCATGGAAATTATTACGGGACACTGAAAAAAACAGTGGAAGAAAATTTGGAAAAAGGACTTAATGTCATTTTGGAAATTGATGTGCAAGGTGCATTAATTGCAAAAGAAAAGAAAAAAGATGCGATTTTAGTCTTTTTTAAAACGGAAAATTTGGAAGTGCTGGAAAATAGATTGAGAAATAGGAAGACAGACAGCGACGAAGTTATAGAATTAAGGCTAAAAAACGCTAAAAAAGAACTTGAGTACGAAAAAAAATATGATTATGTAATTGTAAACAAAGAAATTGAGAAAGCATGCAACGATTTAATAAATATTATAAATTTATAAATATTGAAAGGAGAAAGTTTTTTATAAAAACTTTTTAAAACAATGAAAAAAGAAAAAATAACGATAGATGAGCTATTAAAAAAAGTACCGAATAAATATGAGTTGGCAATTATCGCAGGAAAAATTGCAAAGGCTGAATTTAAGAAAGATAAAGCGAAATTTGAAGTGATGGATGACGTTTTTTCTGACATCATGAATGACGAAGTTGAAGTTATTTACAATGACAACAAAAAAAAAGAAAATGAAGAAATTTAAAAAATTTTTTAATAAAGTATTGACTATTTAAAAAATCAAATTATACTTATAATGTAACATCTAAAATTATTAAAAGAATTCCCTTAGAAAAAAATAAAAGGGAGTGAACAAATATGTATGAAAAAAAGGAAATTCAAAAATTAATAGATAATTTAGATATTGTAGAGGTGATTTCAGAGTATGTAAATTTGAAAAAATCAGGTTCTGGTTATAAGGGTCTCTCTCCCTTTAAAGAAGAAAGAACGCCTTCTTTTTCAGTAAATCCGGTAAAAAATATATTTTTTGATTTCAGTTCAGGAGTTGGTGGAAATGTGATAAAATTTTATCAATTGATAAATGATGTAAGTTTTCCACAAGCAATAAAAGAATTGTCACAAAAATATAACATTCCGCTAAAAATTTCAAATTTTGGAAATAAATATGAAATTAATCAGGACAAATATAAAGAATATTATGAAATTTTAAGTGACGCTCACGAATTTTTTAAGAATTCCATAAAAAATGATGAGAAAGCATTGAAATATATGGAAGAGCGAGGTTTTTTACCGAAAGATATAAAAAAATTTGAAATAGGATTTTCTTTGAATGAAAGAGATGAGCTGTTTAAATATTTAATAAAGAAAAATTTTTCTGAAAAAAAAATATTGGAATTGGGTCTTGTAAAAAGGAATGAATCAGGAGCGGTATACGACACTTTCAGAAACAGAGTCATGTTTCCGATTTATAATCCACAAAATAAAATTGTTGGTTTTGGTGGAAGGATTATTGAAAAGGAGACAGATTTGCCTAAATATTTAAATTCAGCCGATTCAGTTGTCTTTAAAAAAGGTAAGGAGTTATTTGGTCTAAAAAATCGTGGGGAAGCGATTAAAAGAAAAGGCTTTGCCATATTAATGGAAGGTTACTTGGATGTATTGACGGTAAAAAGATATGGTTTTGAAACTGCGGTTGCAAGTCTTGGAACAGCTTTTACTGAAGAACAGGCAAGTTTGCTAAAAAGATATACAAAAAACATAATAATTGCTTATGATAACGATGAAGCTGGAAAAAATGCTATTATAAGAGCTGGATATATTTTAAAAAAGTTTGATTTTGAAATAAAATGTCTTAAAATAACTGAAAATGTAAAAGATCCAGATGAATTTTTGAGAAAATACGGCAAGAAAAAATTTGTAGAAACTTTAAAGAAATCGGTTGATTTTTATAATTTTCTATTTTTAGAGTTTACAAAAAATTTGAATATAGAAGAAATTACTTCAAAACGGATATTAGTTAAAAAATTTAAACCATTTTTTGAAACTTTTGAAAATGAGCTGGATAAAGAGCTGTATATTCAAAAATTATCACATGAGATTGGAATTGAAGAGAAGTATTTAAGACAGGAATTTGAGAGCGAAAAAAGTTATACGAAAAAAGACAAAAGTAATAATAATTATATAAAAAAAAATAGTTTTGATTCAAAAGTACAATATAAAAAAGAAGAAAAAGATTTATATGATGATTTGGAAGAGCAGACGATTATGTATTGTATAAAATATTTTAAGTTACAAAAAGAAAAAATTCAATTGCTTCTGAAAAAACATTTGACGAATGAGTTTTATCACAATTTATTTTCAAAATTACAAGAAATAAATTTTGCAGTAGAAACTGTTTTGCAAATAAATGAAACTGAGCTTACAGAGGAACAAAAAGAAAAAACATTTGGCTTGAAATGCTTTGCAGACAAAGAAATTAAACTTGAAAAAGAAGAAAGTTATTTTAATGAATTATTTAAAAGTTGGCTGAGAAGAGAAATAAAAGATGCCCGAAAAGATATGACAAGAGCGGAAAAATTTAGATTAAAAAGAGAAGTTGAAATTGAACTTGAAAGAGAATTTCATACATTTGAAGATTTAAAGAAAATATATAAGAAATTTGAAGAAATAAGGAGACCAGAATAATGTCTGAAAATAAAAATAAATTAAAAAACAGTCTCGCAAATTTTATAAAGGAAACAAGAAAGCAGAAAGTAGCTAGTTATGAAGAAATTAATGCCGCTTTACCAGCAAATTATCCACCTGAAAAAATTGAACAGCTGATAAAAAAATTAGCTGACGATGGTGTCCAAATAGTTGATACGCAAAAAGAAAAAAATGAGTTGCTCAAAGTTCCAAAAACTATGGAAGAAATAGAAAAAATGGAAATTTCTGATTTTGAGGATGGAAACGATGAGTTTGTAGAGAGTGAAATTGATGATACTGAAGTAGATAAGCTATTACAAGCAGATTTAATCAAAATGGCTGAAAGTATGGATGTGGATGAGCCAATTAAAATGTATTTACGCGAAATTGGTCAAATACCGCTTTTAAGTTATGAAGAAGAAATAGAATATGCGCAAAAAGTTTTAAATGGAGATGAGGAAGCAAAACAAAAATTAATAGAATCCAATTTGAGATTAGTTGTAAGTATAGCTAAAAAACATACTAATCGTGGTCTAAAAATGCTGGATTTAATTCAAGAAGGAAATATGGGGCTTATGAAAGCGGTAGAAAAATTTGAATATGAAAAAGGATTTAAATTTTCAACCTATGCGACTTGGTGGATAAGACAAGCTATAACAAGGGCGATTGCGGATCAAGGAAGAACAATAAGAATACCTGTTCATATGATAGAAACAATTAATAAAATAAAAAAAGAAAGCAGAATTATTTTGCAGGAAACTGGAAAAGAGCCGACTGCTGAGGAGCTGTCGAAAAAATTGGAATTACCGGTTGAAAAAGTGAAAAATATACTTGAAATGAATCAGGATCCCATTTCTTTGGAAACACCTGTGGGAAGTGAAGAAGATAGTGAATTAGGAGATTTTGTAGAAGATGATAAATTCGCAAATCCGTACGATGCAACTACAAGAGTGCTTTTAAAGGAACAGCTTGATGATGTATTGAAAACATTGAATGAAAGAGAAGAAAAAGTTCTTAGATACAGATATGGTCTTGATGATGGTTCACAAAAGACATTGGAAGAAGTTGGAAAAATATTTAATGTGACAAGGGAACGTATTAGACAGATTGAAGTGAAAGCACTGAGAAAACTAAGACACCCAAGTAGAAGAAAAAAATTAGAAGATTATAGGAGCTAGAAATCTGGATGGCTCCTTTCATTTTAAAATAGAGGTGGAAAATTGTTAAGTAATGTAATAGAAGATATAAGAAAAAAGGGTAAATTTAGTTTTGAAAAAATTGTTGAAAGTAATGATTTATCCGATGATGAATTTTTTGAGTTATTAAAATTTATTTATTCAGAGAATGTTCCAGAAGTGCGGACATCTGTTGATGGAAGCGACTTTATCGCCTTGGAAGATGAAAATTTTTATATTTTAGAAAAAAATACAATAAAATCTTATTTGGAAGATGTAAAAGAAAGAAATAGAGAGGTTTTTGAAAAAATTAAAGAAAAGAAAAGTTTTAAAACTGACGAGTTAATTGACAGATATTTGAAAGTTGCAGTGAAAGAGAGTCTTAATTATTCAAAATTTGGATTTTCATTTTTGGATATAGTTCAAGAAGCGACTTTGGGGCTGATTTCAGGGTTAAATTATTATTATAAAATAATGAAAAATTTTAAAAGTCCAGAATTTTTTTTGAAAAATTTTTCAATAAAATATATTTTGGAATTTCAGAAAAAATTGCTAAAAAATATAAAATCAATGGAATTGTCATATATTTTATACTTAAAATTAAAATTGGACAAAGCTGATGGTTACAGCCTTGAAGAAATTAGTAAGCAGATGAGTGTAAATCCAGAATATTTGGAAGACTTGGAAAAATTGTTTGATAAAGTAAAAGATGAAAAATCTATCGAAAGTGAAAAAATATTTGAAAAAGCTGATAAAATAACAAAAACATATATTTTAGAAAATATTCCCAAAAAATTGGGATATATTGATGAACAGATTTTAGTGATGTTTTACGGATTGGATGATAAAATTTATTCTGAAAAGGAAATAGCCAAAAATCTGAACATAGCGTATCACAATGTGAATATTTTGAAGGAAAAAGCGCTTAATAAGCTATCTATAGATATGTTGCAAAGTGATTTTGTAAAAAATAGTGAAAATTTGAATTTTTTAGTTAATTAAGAGGTTGATTGAAAAAAATAAATTAAAATTAAACAAAAAAATTAAAAAATAAAAAATAAATAAAAGAAAGGAGAAAAACACAAAAAAAATGAAATTAAGAGATATAATAGGAGAATTAAAGACAAAATATAATCCCAGAATGGCAGAAGATTGGGATAATGTAGGGCTTTTAATTGGAGATGAAAATAAAGAAATAAAAAAAATATTATTTTGCTTGGATGTGACTGAAAATGCGATTGAAAAAGCAATAAAAAATGATGTAAATTTAATAATTTCACACCATCCAGTTATTTTTTCTGGAATGAAAAGAATTAACAATGAGACATTGCACGGAAGAAAAGTTCTAAAACTTATTGAAAGTGGGATAGCTGTTTATTCAATTCATACAAATGCTGATTTTGCAATAAATGGATTAAATGACTTTGTGATGGAAAAGTTAAATTTAGACGGAGAAATAAAAATCTTGAATGAAGTCAGTTTTGAGGATTACAATGAAGTTAAGCATTGTATGGAACGACATTATGGCGGAACTGTGAGAATAAAAATTTTGAATGAAGGAATCACTTTGGAAAATTTGGTAAAAAAAATTAAATATGAACTTGGGTTGCCTTATGTGAGATTTGTCGGAGATAAAAACCAAATTATCAAAAGAATTGGTCTTGTGACAGGTGGTGGAAGTTCCTTTACTGGTCATGCAAAAGGAAGTGTCGACGTGTTTTTAACAGGGGATTTGAGATATCATGAAGCGCTTGATACGCTTGAAGAAGGTAGACTTCTAGTTGATATAGGTCATCTGGAGAGTGAATATTTATTTGCGGACTTAATGGAAAGGGAAGTTTCAAAGTTTTTTGATGGTGAAATGATAAAACACTACGAAAATCAAATTTTTCAATTGGGATAAAAAAATAAAAAAAGAGTTTTGGGCAATAAAATGCTTAATTTCTCTTTTTTTTATTTTATTTTTTTATATATCTATGATAAATTGTATCTACAATAACAGCGATTGCATTATCTCCAGATACATTTGCCGCAGTTCCAAAACTATCTTGAGTTATGTATAGTGCAATAAGCATTGTTCCTAATGAACCTGTCGACACAATTCCGACCATTCCTAAAAATGGCAGTGCTGACATTATTGCCCCACCTGGTGCTCCTGGTGCTGCTACCATTGCAACCCCCAAAGTCATTATAAATGGAAACATAGTTGACAAGCTATGAGGCATATTATTTATCATTAAGACAGCTGTAACACAGCTTGTTATCGTAATAATACTTCCAGCCATATGGATTGTCGCACAAAGTGGTACGACAAAATCCCTTATCTCTTCAGAAACTCCGTTATTTTTAGCACATTCCATATTTACAGGGATTGTAGCTGCAGAAGACTGAGTTCCAAGTGCAGTTATATATCCTGGAATTTGATGTTTTAACAACTGAAGTGGATTTTTCTTTCCAATTGCGCCAGAAATTATAAATAAAATTATTAAATATACAATATGTAAAGTCAAAACACACAAAAATACCTTTATGAATACTGACATTATCGTAAATACACCACCGCTGTGAGCCATATTTGCAAATGTTCCAAAAATATAAAAAGGTAAGACTGGAATGATTGAAGTCGATAAAACTTTTACAATAATAATAGAAAAATCTGAAAATAAATTATAAATTGTTTCACCGTAATCATTTTTCTGAGATTTTAACCAGCTTATTGAAAGACCCATTATGAATGAAAAGACTACTGCTGAAGTTACATCTAGTAAAGGTGGTAAATTTATTTCAAAAAAAGGCTTTAACATTCCTTTTTCTGGATCCCCTATTTTTGCTAGAGTATTTCCATCTATTATATGTGGAAAAACAATTGAAGCCATTATATAGGCCAGTGTACCTGCTAAAATCGTTGAACCATACGCTATAACAGTTGTTATTCCTAGAAGTTTTCCTGCTCCTTGTGTTAAATCAGCAATTCCTGTTACTATAAAACCAATAATCATAAGTGGTATAATAAATGCCAAATATTTACTGAACAGTCCTGAAAAAGTTACAGCAATTCTAATAATCGGTCCTGGTAAAATAAATCCAGCACAAATCCCCAGCACAATTGCCATCAATAGCCGTGAAACCAGACCTATTTTAAATCTTTTCATAAAATTTTCTCCTTTCATTAAAAAAAATAACTATAATTGTATTATATCATAAATTTAAGTTTTTTATAAATTAATTTTTAGAAATACTTTTAATTTATTTTTGGTTACAAAGCGTTATTCTGTTCAATATTATTTTCATATTTTTTCCATAAGGGAAAAGGACCACCATTTCTTTAATTAAAAAAAGATTAAACTAAAAACAAAATATAAAATAAACAAATTAATCAGTAGATTTGCTTGATACTTATTTATAAAAAAATAAAATTAATGAAAAAAATTTTTTGATTAATTGCGAAATATGGTAAAATAATGATATAAAAGTTTTTAAAAATTAGGAGAAAAAAATGAAATTAGTTTATTTAGATAATGCGGCTACAACAAAAATGTCAAAAAAGGTAGTTGAAGAAATGATAAAATCGTTTGAAGATATTTATGGAAATCCTTCTTCAACACATACTTTGGGGCAAAAGGCAAAAGCTGTAGTTGAAAATGCAAGACATATTGTGGCAAAAAATTTAAAAGTTGAAGCAAAAGAAATAGTTTTTACTTCTGGTGGTGCGGAAGGGAACAATCTTGTCATAAAAGGATTTTTAAAACAGAATAAGGATAAAGGAAAACACATCATAACGACCAAAATCGAACATTCGACTGTGCTAAAAACTTTTGAAAGTCTTGAAAAGCAAGGGTATGACGTAACTTACATAGACGTTACAAAAGATGGAATAATTGATGTTGAAAAGTTAAAAAAAGCAGTTAGAAAAGACACAGCGCTTGTGTCAGTTATGTTTGTAAATAATGAAACTGGAGTTATTCAGCCAATAAAGGAAATTGGTGAGTTTTTAAAAGAAAAAGAAATTTTTTTTCACACGGATGCTGTTCAAGCAATTGGAAAATTTGAAATTTATCCAAAAGAGTTGAGAATAGATGCTTTGACTGTGTCATCGCATAAATTTTATGGACCTAAAGGAACTGGATTTGTGTTTATCGACAAAAAATATAATATTGAAAAAGAAATTTTTGGAGGAAGTCAAGAGAGAAACAGAAGAGCGGGGACTGAAAATGTGAATGGAATTTTGGGAACCGGCGTTGCACTTGAGGAAGTTTATGAAAAAATGGAAGTGATTTTTGAACACGAAAAAAAGATTCAAGAATATTTGGAGGAAAAATTGAAAAATGAAATTGGAAGAATTCAGAAAGTGGAAATAAATGGAGAAAATTCAAGAAGAGTGAAAAATATTACAAATGTCTTTATAGAAAATACGGATATTCAAATGCTTTTAGTGGCTCTTGATATGAGGGGAATTTGTGTGAGCGGAGGTTCAGCCTGTATGTCTGGTTCGCTTGAAAATTCGTACGTTTTAGAAGCTATGGGATTAAATGATGAAAAATTGAAAAGTTCGTTTAGAATCAGTATAGGAAAAGATACAACAATTGAAGAAATTGATTATTTTATTGAAAATTTGAAAGAGATAATATAAAAATTTGTGAAGGAGTGAAAAGTAAAAATGGACAAAATTAAGGCAATATTTTTGGATTTGGATGGGACAACACTAACAAGTGAGCATACAATTTCTGAAAATTTAAAAAATAAATTGAATGAATTAGAAAAAAAAGGAGTTAAAATTTTTATTGCGACAGGTCGTACATTTACTTCAGCAAGTCCTTTTATCGAAATGCTTAAAATAAAAAATCCCGTGATTACTTATAACGGTGGAAGAATCGTGGATCCCGCAACAAAAAAAATGATTTATGAAAAACCGCTAAATGCGAATGCTGTGGAAAAGATAATAAAAATTGCAAGAGAAAAAAATATTCACTTGAATTTGTACACAGATGATAAATTGTACATTGAAAAAGAGACAGATGAGGGGAAAGCGTATGCTGAAAGTGTTGGAATTCCGTATTATGTGGAAAATTTTGATAATTTTTTTGGAAAAACTTCGACAAAAGCGCTTTTTATCAATGAAAATGAGGTTTTAAAAAAATTGAAAAAAGAATTGGAAGAAAAGTTGCCAGATGTTACATTTGTGTTTTCAAAATTAAAGTATTTGGAAGCGTTGAATAAAGAAGTGAATAAAGGGTTAACTGTTAAAGTTATGCTTGAAAAATATAATATTTTGCCGCAGGAGGCAATGGCTTTTGGAGATCAGTGGAATGACTTGGAGATGTTAAAATCGGTAAAATACGGGTATCTTATGGGAAATGCGACCGAAGACTTGAAAAAGGAATTTTCTTCTGACAGAATAGCTTTGTCCAATGACGAAGATGGAATTTATGAAATTCTAAAAAATTTATAAAGTAGGGGAAATTGATGGAAAGTAAATTTGTACATTTAAAGTTGCACACTGAGTATTCTTTGCTGGAAGGTGTTGGGAAAATAGACGAGTATGTGAAAAAAGCAAGTGAACTTGGGATGACTTCTCTTGCAATAACGGATGTCAATATGTTTGGTGCGATAGAATTTTTTAAAAAATGTAAAAACGCTAGGATTAAGCCAATTATTGGACTTGAAATCTTTTTAGACGGACTGGAAAATTTTGGAGAATATTCTTTAACTTTACTTGCCAAAAATAAAAATGGTTATAAAAATTTGTGCAAGTTATCTTCGATTTCGTTTGAAAAGTTTTCACGGAAAAGAAATAAAGTAAAATATGAAGATTTGAAAAAATACTCACAAGGTTTGTATATTTTGTCAAGCGGGTTGAATGGAGAAATTACAAATTGCATTTTGGAGAAAAAAAATGAAATTGCACGAAAAATAATGAGAAAATTTTCTTTTGATTTTGGCGAAAATTTTTTTTTGGAAATTCCAGCATCAAAAAAACTTGAGAAAGTGAAAAAGCTGCTCATTGAAACGGTAAAAAGAGAAAAAATAAATAATTTCGTTGTGACAAACGATATTTATTATTTGAATGAAGAAGATAAAATTTTGCAAAAAATAGTGGAACTGATAAAAGATGGAGAAAAGTCGGATTCAGAAAAGATTGTAAATAGTGAGGAAATTAAAAATAATGACTTCTATTTTAAAAATTATATTGAAATGAAAAACTCTTTTGAAAATGAAAATGAGATTTTTGAAAAAGCGATTGAAAATATTCAAAAAATTGTTGAAAATTGTGAAGTCGATTTTGAATTTCACAAGTTCAGATTTCCCAAATATGAGTTACCTAAAAATATATCGGAAAAAGAATTTTTGCGAAAACTTGTCTATAATGGAGTTGTAAAAAGATATTCAACTGTAACTTTTGAAGTGGAAAATGAAGAAGATATAAAAGAAGTTATTAAAAAATTTTCAAGCGATAAATTTAAAAATGAAAAAAGTTTAGATGGGAAAAGTATAATAAAAAGAGCAGAATACGAGCTTAAAATTATTGATGAAATGGGTTATAATGGTTATTTTATCATAGTTTGGGATTTTATAAAATTTTCTAGAGAAAATGGAGTCTATGTTGGACCTGGACGTGGTTCTGCTGCGGGAAGCATAGTTTCGTATGCTTTAAATATCACAGATATTGATCCACTTGAATATAATTTGATTTTTGAGAGATTTTTAAATCCTGAAAGAATTTCTATGCCTGATATTGACATAGATTTTGATCAGGAGCAAAGGGAGCAAGTTATAGATTATGTCTATAAAAAGTATGGAAGTGAGCATGTCGCTCATATCATAACTTTTGGAACATTAAAAGCAAGACTTGTAATTAGAGATGTGGGAAGAGTTTTGAATGTGAAAATTTCAAAAATTGATAAAATTGCGAAAATGATACCGTTTAGTATGGATTTGAGTGAAGCAAAAGAAAATGTGGCAGAATTGAAAATGATGTATGAAAACGACAGGGAAACAAGGGAAATAATTGATTATTCCTTGAAGCTGGAAGGGCAGGTTAGGCACACTTCTATTCATGCAGCAGGAATTGTCATTTCAAAAGATGTTTTGACTGATGAAATACCAACTTATTCCGATGGAAAGACAAAAGTTGTGGCAACTCAGTATCAGATGAAAGAGCTGGAAGAACTGGGAATTTTGAAGATGGATTTTTTGGGCTTAAAAAACTTGACAATTTTGCGAAAAACTGTTGAAAATGTGGAAGAGAGCAAAAAATATAATGAGATTTTTTTTGAAAAATCAAAAAATAAAGTATTTCTTGATAAAATTCCATTAGATGACAAAAAAACTTATGAGCTTCTTTCAAATGCTGATACAATGGGAGTTTTTCAGTGCGAGTCGGTCGGTATCAGAAGCCTTATGAAAAAAATGAAAATTGAGACTTTTAGCGATATTGTGGCGCTTCTTGCGCTTTATAGACCAGGGCCTCTTGGAAGTGGAATGGTAGATGACTTTATTTCTCAAAAAAATTCAAAAAATGAAATAAAATATATTGATGGTTCTCTAAAAGATATTTTGGCGGAAAGTTACGGAATGATTTTATATCAGGAACAGGTTATGAAAATTTTAAGTGAACTTGCGGGTTATATGCTTGGGGAAGCTGATGAAGTGAGAAGAGCGATAAGTAAAAAAAATCTTGAATTAATTCAGAAAAACCGTGAAAAATTTGTAAAAAATACTTTAAAAAAAGGCGTTTTACAGAGTGAAAATCCACAAAAAAAAGCAAATGAAATCTATGACTTAATCGAAAAATTTGGTGGCTATGGATTTAACAAGTCGCATTCGGCGGCATATTCATTAATCGTTTACTGGACAGCTTTTTTTAAGGCAAATTATCCTTTGGAATTTTTTGCTGCAATAATGTCAGTAGAAGTTTCAAATTTAGATAGATTTCAAATTTTTGTAAATGAAGCTAAGAAAAAAGATATAGATTTACTTTTGCCTGATGTAAATATTTGTAATAAAGATTTTGAAGTTGTGAAAGAAAAAACACGCAGAAAAGAAAATGAGAAATATGGAAGTATTCGCTTTGGATTTTGCGGAATAAAAGGAATAGGAGAAAAGTTGCTTCAAAGTTTGAGTGAAGAGGCAAAAAATAGGAACTTTAGTTCTTATGAAGATTTTGCTCAGCGAATGAAAGATAATGAAATGACGGCAAAACAATTCGAAATTTTGATATTTTCAGGGGCATTAGACAAATTCGGGAAAAGTCGGAGTAAAATGCTTGATTTGATTGAAAATCTAGAATTGCTTGATGAAGAAACACAAGTAAGTAAAATATTTCAAGAAAGTTTAGAAGATAAAAATAGAAAAAATTCTGATTTAAAAAATTTGGAAAATGTAAAAACAAAAAGTAAAAAAATTTCACAAACAGAACTTTTGGAAAATGAAAAAAAATATCTGGGGATTTATGTTTCAAAACACCCACTGGATTTGAAAAAAGTTTTGATAGATATGGTTTTTCACAATAGAATTAAAAATATTTCCAAAAAAAAATTAAAAAATGTAAGAATTATTGGAATGATAAAGCATTTGAGTGTTTTTAATACAAAAAAAGGCGAAAAAATGGCAAAATTTGAATTGGAAGATTTTGATGGAAATATCGAAATTATATGTTTTCCGAATAAATATGTAAATTTTGAAAATGAGATTAAAGAAAACGAAATTGTTATTTTGGAAGGAAATGTGAATTTTGAAAATGAAAAATATAATATTTTTTTAGAAAATATTTGTAAATTGGAAAATTTGGAAAAAAGACAGGATTTGAAATTATTTATTAAAATTGATGAAGATACGATAAAAAAATCTCAAGAAATTAAAAAATTAATTTTGAAATATCGAGGGGAAAATAAATTTATTCAAGTTTTGGAAAAAGGTGGAAAAAGTGAGTTTAAAACTTCTAAATACACTATAAATTTGTCTTTAAATTTTTTGCGCAGATTGGTAAAATTAACAGGATTTGAAAAAATAAAGATAAGATAATGATCTTTCTTGAAACCTTAAAAATATTGTAAAATATAATATTGTATGTTATAATAAATTATCAAAATTAAGCGATTAATACAAAATAAAAAAATTTAAATTTTTAAAAATGATAGTTTTAAAATGAGGAGAAATGATGGAATTAAAAGATATTCAAGAATTGATGAAAGTTATGAAAAAAGAAGAATTGGAAGAGCTTAAAATTAGATATGGAAAAATAAAATTAACATTGATTAATTCTTGTGATGCCAGTCAAAAAAGAAATGTGTCCCATCCTGTAAAGGTTATGAAAAAAGAAGAAAAGGTAAAAAACGAAGAAATTATTAAGTCAGATAATGTTGGGAAGATAAAATTATTAAATGTAAATAGTGGAAAAGAAGTTAAAAAAGGTGAAATATTAGCTAAAATTTACACAATGGGAATTGAAAATGAAGTAAGAGCCACAGTTGACGGAGTGATAAAAGAAGTTTTGGTCTCTGATGGAATCGCCGTTGATTTTTCAAAAGAATTATTTAAAATCGAAATAAAATAAATTAAAAAAGTTAATATTTAGGAGGAATCAATGTTTAAAAAAATATTAATAGCAAATAGAGGGGAAATCGCTGTGAGGATTATAAGAGCAGCAAGAGAATTGGGAATTGCGACAGTTGCTGTATATTCAGAAGCGGATAAGGATTCCCTGCATGTAAAACTTGCAGATGAGGCAATTTGTATTGGAAAGCCAAGTGCTGCTGATTCTTATTTAAAAATACCAAATATCATTTCAGCGGCACAAATTACAAATAGTGAGGCAATTCATCCAGGATATGGATTCTTATCAGAAAATCAGAGATTTGCTGAAATTTGTGAAAAAAATGGTATTGTGTTTATTGGCCCTAAACCTGAACTTATTAGCATGATGGGAGATAAAGCGACTGCAAGAGAAACTGCAAGTAAACATAAAGTTCCAATGACAAAAGGTTCGGACGGAATTGTCCCAAGTGTTGAAGAAGCTAAAGAAATTGCAGAATGGATAACTTATCCTGTCATGATAAAAGCAACTGCCGGTGGTGGTGGAAAAGGTATGAGAATTGCTCATAATGAACAAGAATTAGTTGAAAACTATGTCGTTGCGCAAAATGAAGCCAAAGCAAATTTTGGAAATCCAGATGTGTATATTGAAAAATATGTTGAAGAACCAAGACATGTTGAAATTCAAGTGATTGGAGATAAATATGGAAATGTCGTTCATTTAGGAGAAAGAGATTGCTCTATTCAAAGAAGACATCAAAAATTGATAGAGGAAAGTCCATCAGCTGGAATTGATGCAAAGACTCGTGAAAAAATGGGAAAATTCGCAGTAAAATTAGCTAAAGGGATAGGTTATGACAGTGTTGGAACATTGGAATTTCTGGTTGATAAAGAAATGAATTTTTATTTTATGGAAATGAATACGAGAATTCAAGTAGAACATACAATAAGTGAAGAAATTACTGGAGTTGATTTAGTAAAAGAGCAAATAAGAGTGGCAGCGGGAGAAAAATTGAGTTTTACTCAAAAAGATATAAACATACATGGACATGTAATTGAGTGCAGAATAAATGCTGAAGATTCAGAAAATGGATTTTTGCCGTCGTCTGGTATTTTGGAAAAATATATTCCATCTGGTGGAATTGGAGTGAGAGTGGATTCACACTCGTACCAAAATTATGAAATACCGCCTTATTATGATTCGATGATAGCTAAGTTAATAGTCAAAGGAAAAAATCGTGAAGAAACGATTGTAAGAATGGAAAGAGCATTAAAGGAATTTATAATCGAAGGAATTGACACAACAATTCCTTTTCATCAAAAAGTTTTTAAAAACAAGGCATTTAGAGAAGGAAAATTTTATACAAACTTTATCGAAACTTATTTTAGCGAAGTTTTGGAAAAATAAAAAAAATTATTAAAATAAAGATGAAAAAAATAAAAAATTGTGGTATAATTTTATTAATAAAAACAAGATTTCCTGTTTTTTAAAAATGGGAAAAATTGTTTAAAAAAATTAAATATTTAATTTTAAAATTTAGGAGGAATCAAAATGAACGAATTAGGAAATGTAAATATATCACAGGAAGTTGTTGCAACAATTGCAGAATTAGTAGTTTCAGAAATTGAAGGAGTAAGCAGTTTAGTTGGAGGAAAATCAAAAAATGAAATAATTAAATTTTTCCAAAGCGTATCTGCTGGAGGAAAAGGAATTGATGTAGAAGTTGGTGAAACTGAATGTACAATCGACTTGTATATTGTAGCTAAAATGGGTTACCAATTACCAGCCCTTGCTGGAGAAATTCAGACAAAAGTGGTAAAAGCAATCACAGAAACAACTGGATTAAAAGTTCAAGAAGTGAATGTATACATTCAGAAAATTGTTGAAGATGATAAAAAAAATGAAGTAGCAGTGGCAGAACAAACAGAGGAATAGGTGTGGATAAATGACAGCTATATTAGGATTTTTAGCAAAATTATCAGTGATATTGGGATTTATTGGAATTGCTTTTTCTAGTATTTCAGATATTTTATTCAAAACAACATATTTAGATCAGTTGGATAGTGCGGTTGATTTGAGTAATTTTAATGTTAAGATTTTAGTTGGAGTAGTTGCAGTAATTTATTTAGTTTTATTTTTACTTTCATATATCAACAAACTTACTAAATATTCTCAAAATAAAAAAGTGAGAAGTAAAAGTGGCGAAATTGAAGTATCAATTAAAACAATAAATGAAACAACAAAAGAGTTTTTAAAAACAAAAGAAATTATAAAAAACTCAAAAGTGAAATCATATTCAAAAGGAAAAGCGGTTATTATTGAAGCGAGTGTAGATACATATAATGTAGAAAATTTGAATGACAAGCTTTCAGAGATTCAAAATGAATTAACCGAATATGTTTTTCATTCAACTGGAATTACAGTAAAAAAAAGTAAAATAAAATTAAGAAAAGTTTTAAGTGAAACAATAACAGAAAGAAAAGCTATGGATTTTTCTGAAAAAGATTCTGAAACAAAAAAATCTGAAAGTACAGATAAAAATCAAGAAAAAGAAATTGAAAAAGAAAAAAATTTTTAAAAAAAAGAAAAAACAGAGTAACTTAAAAAAATAAAATTGCAAGAATAATTGGAAATATTATCTAAGAAATAATGTAAGAACCGCAAGAACAATGAGGATAGCTTGGTAAATTTACTGAGAACCGCAGAATTTTTTCTATGGTAGTTCGAGTATTTTGAAGATTTTAGGAAGGGAAATTTTGATGACAAGAAGAAAAATTAGAGAAGAAATTTTTAAGCTTCTTTTTGAACATGAATTAATTGATAACGATATTCAAAAAAGAATTGAGGAAGTTGTCGAAGAAGAAAAAATTACAAAAGAAGACCAGATTAATTTTTTAAAAAGTTATGTAACTGAAATTATTGAAAATGAAGAAATTTTAGTAGAAAAAATAAAAAATACACTTGACGGTTGGACTTATGAAAGACTGGGAACAATAGAAAAGGTACTATTAAAAATCTCTTTTTATGAAATCCTTATAAAAAAAGTAGGATTTGAAATTGCAATAAACGAAGTTTTGGAACTTGCAAAAAAATATTCTTACAATGACACAAAGGATTTTCTAAATGGAATTCTTGCAAAATTAGTAAAAAATATGAAATAGGAATAAAAATAAAAGAACTTCTATATGCTTTTTTAGTATGTAGAAGTTTTTGTATATAAAAACAAATATTAAAATAAAAAACTTAAAAGATTTTAGAAAGAGGAAAAATGAAAAAAATAGGAATTGTTGTAGGGAAATTTTTTCCGCTTCACATAGGACATGTGAATTTAATTCAAAGGGCAAGTGGAATAGTGGAAAAATTATATGTAGTAGTTTCATATTCGACTGATGGAGACGACCTTATTACTTCAAATTCTAGGTTTGTGAAAGAAATAACACCAAAGGACAGACTTCGTTTTGTCAAACAGACATTTAAAAATCAGCCTAATATAGTTTCTTTTTTGTTTAACGAAGACGATTGCCCGCCATATCCAGACGGCTGGGAAAAGTGGTCAAAATTATTGAAAGATGAAATTGAAAAAAGAGAAAATAGAGAAAATGAAGAGAGAAAAAAAAATAAAAAAAATTTAGATTGGGAAAATGATGTGATTTTCATAAGTAATCACAAGGATGATAAAAAATATTATTTAAAGTATTTTGGCTCACAGACGAAATCAATTGATGAAAATTACAATGAATATAATGTAAATTCTCACGAAATCAGAGAAAATCCAAGCAAATATTGGAATTATTTACCTAGAGAAGTAAGAGAGCATTTAATCCCCATTATAACCATATGTGGCGGTGAGAGCAGCGGAAAAAGTGTCATGATAGACAAACTTGCCAATGTGTTTAACACAAGTTCTGCTTGGGAATATGGGCGTGAATATGTCTTTGAAAAATTAGGCGGAGATGAAGATGCCTTGCAATATTCGGATTATGAAAAGATAGTTTTTGGACATCAGTCAAATGTCTTGTATGCAGCAAGAAATGCAAATAAATTTGCACTGATAGATACGGATTACATCACAACTTTGGCATTTTGTCTGACGTATGAAGAAAGAGATAATCCGATTGTCAGAGAGTTTGTGCAAAATTATAGATTTGATCTTACAATACTTTTGGAAAATAATGTAAAATGGGTAAATGATGGGCTTCGTTCGATTGGAGACGACGACAGAAGAGAAAAATTTCAAAAACTATTAAAAAAATTGTATAAAGAATATAATATTTCATATGTGACTGTGAAATCAAATAGCTATGAAAACAGATATTTGGCTTGTAAGCATATTATAAAGGCATATTTGAATGGAGAAGAAAATTTGCAGGAAATTGCAGATAGCTATGAGTAATTCTTTGATGTTAAAATAAAAATTTTCGCATTTGGTAAGTTGCAAAATATATCAATATATGATATAATGAGTTATTATAAAAATTTAGAAAGTTTTTTTAATATGATAAAAACTAAAAAATTTAAAAGTGGCAAATTTGTCAAAATAAAAAGATTTTTTAGCAAATTATCTATAAATGAAATGATAAAAATATGGAAAGGAGTCGATAAATAATGGCAGTACCTAAGAAAAGAACTTCCAAAGCTAAAAGAAATATGAGAAGAGCACATGATGCAATCACAGCTCCAAATATTGTGGTAGAAGCTGACGGAACAGTGAGAAGACCTCACAGATTAAATTTAGAAACAGGAGTATACAGAGGTAGACAAGTGTTGAAAACTGATGAAACTACAACAGAAGCTGAATAATTACAGGAGTTTAAAAACTCCTATTTTTTTAAATAAAATTATTGATTTACATTGACGAAAGTTAGTGTTTTTTTATTAAAAAAATTTTTTTATTTTTAATAAAAAATATGGTAAAATATAAATGATAAAAAATAAAATTTATTTTAGGAGGAAAATCAGATGAAAAAAATTATGAGAGGTGTGCTGTTATTCGGTATGCTTGGAGGAATGATTTTAGCTTGTGGAAATAAGAGTAATAATTCTAACAATTCTACTAATTCCCAAGCTATAAAAAATGAAAAAGTTTACAAAATAGGAGTGTCCCAGATTGTTGATCACCCAGCATTAAATGCAGCAAAACAAGGATTTAAGGATGCACTTGCCAAAGCAGGGATAAAAGCGGATTATGATGACAAAATTGCAAATAACGAAATGAGTAATCAAACTTTAATAATGCAGCAATTTTCATCAGACAAAAAAGATTTAGTTTATGCTATAACTACGCCAACAGCTCAGGCGGCAAAAAATCAGGTGGATAAAAATATCCCTGTTGTGTTTGCTTCTGTGACAGATCCAAAGAGTGCAGGATTAGTAGGAATATCAAATGTTACTGGAACAAGTGGAGCAGCTCCAGTGGAAGAAAATTTGAAATTGATGAAAGAATTATTTCCAAAAGCTAAAAATATAGGAATAATTTATAATTCATCTGAACAAAATTCTGTTTCTGAAGTAAATAATTTGAAAAGATTGGCACCAAAATATGGATTTAATGTAGTTGATAAATCTGTAACTAATGGAACCGAGCTTGTGTCGGCGGCCAATCTTGTGGTAAAACAAGCGGATTTATTGTATGCGATTCAAGATAATACAGTCGCTTCGTATATTTCAGCAATATTGGATATTTTTAACAGAGAGAAAAAACCAATTTTTGGGACAAATAACATTTATTCAAATACAGGAGGATTTATTTCACAAGGGACAACTGATTATGACATAGGTTACCGTTCTGGAGAAATAGCCGCTCAAATATTGAAAGGTGGGAAAAAGCCAAATGAAATTCCGATTGAAAATGTAAAAGATTTAAAAATCGAAGTAAATAAACAAAATATGGAATTATTGGGAATAAAAATTCCTGAGAGCATTTCAAAAAATGTGAAATTTGTGGAAACAAAAAAATAAACGAAAAAACAGATAGAAAAATAAATAGTCGAAAAAATAAAAATGAATATAAAAAAATTAGAAAAAATAATAGAAGTAAAAATAAAACAAAAAAAAGGAGTGAAAAAAATTTATGAAAAAAAGTTTTTTTAAAATATATTTGTTGATTGGAATTTTAGCAGTTTTAACGATTAGCTGTAATAAAGAATCTGATCCAGCAAATGTGGAAAAACCTGAAGAAAATATTTCACAATCTCAGTCAAGTGATGCAAATAGCAACAGCACATCTGATGCTACAAATAAACAACAGCAATCACAACAAACTCAAGCTTTAGATACAACAAATCCAACTAAGACAGCATTGCAGCCGCAAAATGATCAAGATGGAAATACAGATCAAACTCAAAATCAAGTTCAAAATGGGGTACAACAAGCTCCAAATCCTCAAGCGAAAAATAGTCCGACGTTAAAACATGTGGATGGTGTTTTAGGACATCAATTTTCACTTGATGACAGAGTGGTCACTTTTGAAAGACAGGGAACACAGTATAGAGTGGTTTATACAGTTGAAGGTGAAAATGGGACAAGTGTAGAAAAGAAAAATTTGTCATTTAATCAAAAAAGTGATAGTTTATCAGATGGAACTTACACCTATAAAGTAAAAAATAATAAATTGGGATTATACGGAAATGGCGGAAAACAGTTGATTTTTGTATTACAATAAATAAAAAAACTGTCTTATTTATGAAAGTAAGGCAGTTTTTATTTTATTTTTATTTACTCACTTTGGTTTCAATCATTTTCTCAACTAAATTTCTCCCATGATCTCCAACTCTTGTGAAGTGAGAAATGACATCTATGTAGTAAAGTCCAGCTTTTACATCGCATTCCTGTTTACTTACTCTTTTTATGTGAGCTTTTCTTACTTCTTTTTCTTTTCTATATAATTTATTGTGCAAATCAATCACAGAAAAAGCTTTTTCATTGTCATTTTCTTTTAGTGCATCAATCGCTGTTTCAATTAATTTTACAGTGATTTCAAGGAGTTTACTCACTTCGTTATGTGCCACATCAGAAAAAACCAGTTCTTTTTTTATTTCATATTGAACATCTTTAACTATTCCGAAAGCGTGGTCGCCGATTCTTTCAACGTCACGGCACATATCAAGGTAAATGCTGATTTCTTCTCCTTCTTTTTCAGTGAAAGTTCCCTGTGATAACATTGTTAAATATTTTGTGATTTCCTGATCCATGCTATTTATGTTATCTTCAGAAAGTTCAACATTCTTAGCTAATTTTTCATTGTGTGAATGAAAGAACTCAACTGATTCTTTTAAGTTCTCAAGAGCCATTGAAATCATAATTAATATTTCTTGTTTTACTTGTCCAATTGCAATAGAAGGCGCATTTAATAGAGCCATATCCAAATATTTTGGCTTAAATTCTTCCGCTTTGTCTTCATCTTTGTCTTTTATTACTTTAACAACTATATATTCCAAAACTCTAATAAACGGAAATAAAAGTATTGTTGTAATTATATTAAAGGAAGCATGGGCAAATGCAATTGTAACTTTGGGGTTCAAATAGAAAATTTGCTGCATTTTAGTCACATACATTGTAAAAGGGATTAAAACAATCATAAATATTACAGTACCAATCATATTGAATAAGGTATGAGATAATGCAAGTCTTTTTGCTGATGTGTTAGCCCCTATTGAAGCTAAAATAGCTGTTATTGTAGTTCCAATATTATCTCCAAAAAGTACTGGAAGTAAAGATTTTAGTGGCATAAGCCCTTCTTGATAAATATTTTGGATAATACTTATTGTGGCACTTGATGCCTGTACAGCCATAGTCATCCCAGTTCCCAAAAGAACTCCTAAAATAGGATTTTTTCCCAAACTTGTGGTTAAAGTTTTAAAAGCGGGAAGGTATCTAAGTGGAGCCATCGCATTTGACATCAAACTTAGTGCAAAAAATATTCCTCCAAATCCAAATAAAATTCTCCCGGCGTTATTCATGGTCTGATTTTTAAAGAAAAAAAGACATAGCGAACCTACAAATATAATTGGAAGTGCATAATGTGATATATTAAATCCTATAATAAATGTTGTAATTGTTGTACCAATATTAGCTCCCATTACAATTCCTATAGCTTGACGAAGTGTCAGTAATCCCGCTCCGACAAGTCCTATTGTAATTACTGTCGTTCCTGAACTGGATTGAATAAGAGCTGTTATTAAAATCCCAACTAAGACTCCTAAAAAAGGTGAAGTTGTATATTTATCCAAGATATATCGAAGTTTATCTCCAGCTGCCATTTGAAGTCCATCTCCCATATATTTCATATAAAATAGAAATAATCCAAGTCCACCTAAAAATCCGAATATCATCTGTTGGTAGTTAATCGACGCAGCATTCATTAATTTCATTCCTTTCTAAAAATATTTTTTATATGAATAATAAATATTTATTCAATAGTATTTATACCATATTTTTAAAAATTTTCCTATAGAATTTTAATAAAATTTATATTAAATTATTCAATCATTTTATTGATATATCTAAGACAGCAATTATAAATTTCTGTAAAATTATTATTATTTAGTTTTAATATAACTATTTTTTTATTATTTTTTTTTAAAATTTTTTTTAAATTTTTATCAAATTCTTTTATTTTATCAGTTTTTTTCTCGCTTTCAAGATAAAAAATCAACTCAAAATCTTCATTTTTTATAAAATTATTGATTATTTTATTTTCTTTACTATTAAATTCCATTAAATTAGCCTGAAGTGAACAAAATTCCGTATCAATAAACACTAATTTGTTGGAACTTTTTACAGAATTTAAGATTTTTTTTTGATATTTTTCAGCAATGCTGTTAAAATCTTTTTCTTCTAAATTTTTTAAATTATTTTTTTTCAAATATTTCTTTTTGCAATCTTCTACAAAATTTGTATTATAACAATTTGATAATTTGTGAACCAAAGTAGTCTTTCCTGAGTGCGGAGTTCCTATGATCGCGACTTTTATTGTAAAAAATTCCTGAACAGGTTTTGGTATAAAATCCCAGTTGTGATAAGGAGAATTTCTCACTTCAGTCGCACTTATTGGGAAATTATCTCGATTTATGTCGATTGTTTGAATCGTTAGATTTTTATTGAAAACTTTTTCAAAATTTGGAAGAGTGAGAAAATTGTTTTTGTAATTTTCAACGTCTTGCAGTTCGTTTGAAAAAATCACATCGACTTTTATATCATTTTGTAGTAAGACCTCAAAAACTCTTTCGCTCCAAAGTTTCCATCCATTTGGATAAAATGGAATACCATCTTCAGCTAAATGAATTAATTTTATATTATTTTGATATTTGAATATACCTTTTACAAAATTTAATCTGTCTTTTATAGTTGGCATCTTTCTCATTTTAGATTCTTCAAATAATTTTTTATCCCTAGTGTCGTCACTGCAAACAACGACATAAAGCTCGTCGACAAAGCCACTGGCTTTTTGAATAAAGTCAACATGTCCCATATGAATTGGATAAAATTTTCCAAAGATTATACCAGTTTTTTTCATAAATTGCACTCCTGATTTTTTATAAAAATTTCCATTTTCCATTTTCATATTTTATTTTTGATAAATTGTCGCCGTCATCGTTATTATCACTATCATCTCTATCATCTTCAAATTCTTTATCATTTTCAAATTTATTGTTGTCATCATCGTCGTGAAAATTTGAATCTTTTTCATCATTCTCTTCTAAATTTTTCTCTTCTTTTTTTATGATAGTTTCCAAATTTTCATATTTTTTTTGTCGTTCATCTAAGAAAGGGGGCATTCCTTGTTTACTATAACTTTTGACATTTTCAGGAAACTGAATATCAAAAATATCTCTTTTTTCAATTTTTTGAGTTGTCAATTTTTGCTGTATTTTTTCAAGTATTCTTTTATCTTCTGCCTTTAAATTTTTAAATACATCGGTATAATATTCGATATTTTTTGTGTCAAATTCTTTTATAAATTCATTTATGGTGATGGCTTCAGGATTATAGGCAATCTGATAAATTGATTCTGAATTTTTTCCCAGAAAGACTTCATTTATAAATCCCATTTTTTCAAGGTCTGACAAAATATCTTTAACAAAAAGCACATCCATTCCAAGTCTATCCGACAATTTTTGAAAAGTAAAAGGTTCTTTTTTTTGTGCAAAATTTTTAATAATTAGCGACAAAATAAGCATTCCAGCTTCTCTTTTAATCTTAATTGGCATCTCAATTTCCTCTTTATACAAAAATTTGTCTGAAGTTTGAATTGAAAAGGCAATTTGTGCACCTAGTAAAATCGTTACCCAAATATATTGAATAAAAATCAAAAAAATTGGGATTAACGCTAAACTTCCATAAATTATATTATAGCTTGTAATAATTGATTGAAGCAGTAAAAATAACAGTTTCCAGCAAAAAGTCAAAATTGTTGTGATAAATCCAGCAACTAACGCAGGCTTTACTTTTACATTTGTATTTGGAATCAAATAAAATATAAAAGAAAATAAAATTATGTAAGTTAGGGGTCCCGAAACTGCTATAAATAAATCAATAAAAATTGATTGCTTGGAAAAATAGTGAATAAGCTCGTCAATTATAAAAGAATTTAATGCTGATAATGCTACAAAAAATATTGGTCCCAAAAATATGATTGCGACATAATCGACAATTCTTCTCGGAAGCGAACGCTTTTTGTTTATTCTCCAAATTTTGTTAAACGAATTTTCTAGCATAATCAAGACTTTTATAACAGAATAGATTAAAACAATAATTCCAATTCCTGCAAGTAAATTTCCTTCGGTGGAAGCAAGTAGCTTTTGTGCAACACTTAAAATAGATTTTATGATGGAACTGTTTGGCAAAAATTCAAACAATTTTTTTATAAAAATTTTATCAAATCCAAATCCTCTAGTTATTCCAAGAACTAGTGCCACAAACGGAAATACCGCTAAAAGTGAATAGTAAGTGAGTGAAATTGCAAGTATCTGAGTTTCACCATCTCTGTAATTTTTGTAAATTAAATATATCATTCTTTTTAAATCATTAAAATTTTTTTTTGTATTTTCTAAATTCATTTCCATTATTTTCTCCATTTTTCTTAATTTATCCAAAATTAAAATATTCTTTTTCACTAAAAATTTCATCCATTAATTCTTCATAATTCTCAATTTTTGCTTCTTCTGCAAGGATATCTTCCAATTTGGGATTTGTAACAGGATGTTTTGGAGCAAAAATCACGCAGGAATCTTCGTGAGGCTCGATTGACTTCTCATAAGTTCCAATTTCTTTTGCAATATCGATAATTTCAGTCTTATCCATTCCAATAAGCGGTCTAAAGACAGGAAGTTTTTCCACACTGGCATTTGTGCAAGTAAGTCCGCCCAATGTTTGAGAAGCGACTTGCCCCAGACTTTCTCCTGTAATCAATGCCTGATATTGCATTGAATTTGCCAGTCTTTCGCTGAGTCTCATCATAACTCTTCTTGTCAAGATAGTTGCATATTCTTTTCTAGTTTTGCCATTAATTTCTTCTTGCAGTTTTAAAATATTAATCGTATAAAGTCTTGATTTTCCAGTATAATCAGTCAAAATATTGGTTAATTCCTTAATCTTTTCAAGTGCCTGTTTACTTGTAAAAGGAAAGCTGTTAAATGTCACAAAGTTTATTCTCATTCCTCTTTTTGCCATCATAAATGAAGCAACTGGACTATCAATTCCTCCAGAAAGTAAAACTAGTCCTTTTCCAGTTGATCCAAGCGGAAGTCCACCATAAGTCTTGATTCTCGTCGTATAAATATAAACTTCTTTTCTTATGTCAATGTATATCATAACATCAGGATCTTTCATCTTAACTTTTTCAAAAGGACTGTTAATTAACACAAAAGCCCCAACTTCTTTGGCATAGTCCATAGAATTAATGGGAAATTCCTTGTTGCTTCTGTTGACAGAAATTTTAAAAGTTCTAGCTCCTTTTTCATATGCATAATTTGCAAATTCTAAAACTTTTGCTTTAATCTCTTCATCTTTTTGTGAAACTCTGCTTGACTGGTTTATTCCAACAATTCCAAAAACTTTTTTAAGTTTTTCTGTGATTTTTTCCAAATCTTTTGGGTCAATCAAAACATATAATTTAGATAAATCTTCGACTAATTTATAGTCAAATTCCTTTAGGTTTCTATTTATTCTATTTCTCAATTTTTGCTCAAATTGCCCGCGGTTTTTACCTTTTAGCGAAAGTTCGCCATAAGAAAGACCGATTGCGTCAAGCAAATTTTTATCCGTATATTTTTCCATTTTTTATTTTTTCTCCTTTCTTCAATTCTTTTTAATTTTTATTTTTTTAAATTTTTTGAAGCGTAACTAGGTTGTAGTCATCGCCTTCCACAGTTATGGCTTGAATATTGTTGAACGGAACTAGATGAAGTTTATCTTTATACTTTTGAACCAATCTGTCACAACTTTCCTTGTAAGGTTCGCTTTGGTAGTGGGGAACTGGATAAAATGGTAAAAGATTAAGTCCTTTAGTATTTTTTAATTCTGGTGCAAAAGCTTTGTCGTCACACTCTGAAACATATTCAATATCGGGGCTCATAATGGCGCTTCCCGCTGATTCACCCACATAGATTAGTCCATTTTCAACTTTTTTTACAATAAAATCCGATAAATTTTTCTTTTGAATTTCTTGCATTAAAAAGAAAGTATTTCCACCTGAGATGTGCAAAATATCGGAGTCATTTATCAAATCTTTTGCTTTTGTTTCGCTCACCTCGGTAAGTTCCAAAAGAGTTATGCTCATTCCAAGACTTTCATAAATTTCCATCGCTATTTTTATGTGAATGTCAATATTTTCCACCAATGCCGCAGTTGGAATCAGAGCCACAGTTTTTCCTTTTAGCTTGTTTTCAAGTCCTAAATCGTTTTCTAAAAAATTTTTAAATAATTTTTCTACATATCCAAATGATGAAGTTAAAAACATTTTTTTCATACAATCACTCTTCTTTCTTTTTTTTATTTTATTTATTATTATTTTATTATTTCATTTTTCTAATTCTAGCAACGCTTTCTTTAACTCTTTTCACAATTTCATCAATTTCTTCAAGTTTATTTTCATTTGAAAAGCTAAATCTTATCGCTCCGTCCAATTCAGACTGATTAAGACCCATCGCAGCAAGAATTCTGCTGTTTCCTTTTTTTGAAGAACAAGCTGACCCAGTTGACACAAAAATGTCATACATTCCTAAAAAATGCGTTAAAACTTCACCTTTTGTCCCATTAAACGAAACATTTAAAATTTTTGGCGTTGATTTTTCTGTCAAAAGTGAATTTATTTTTATATCTTCAATTTCTTCTGTTAATTTTTTTGCAAGATTAATTTTAAAATTTTGTGAATGAATCGCTTCTTTTTTATCTTCTTTTGCAAGAATTTCAACCGCTTTTGAAAAAGCCAAAATTAACTCAGCTGGCAAAGTTCGTTTAATAATGCCATTTGCACTATTTGAGCCGAAAATTATGTCATTGATTTTTACATTTTCTCCAACATAAATAGCGCCAATTCCTTTCGGAGCATAAATTTTGTGCCCGCTCACAGTAAGTGCATCGACTTTTATTTTATTAAAATTTATATTTGGAAGTCCAAATCCTTGCACAAAATCCGTGTGAAAATAAGTATTCTTATTTTTGTCTTTTATAATTTTAGAAATTTTCTCTAAATCTTGAATAGTGCCAGTTTCACTATTTACAGCGCCAATTGACACTATTACAGTATCTTTGCAAATCAAGTCAGAAAGCATATCTAAATCTACAAATCCATTTTTGTCAACATTAAGATAATCAACTCTAAATCCATTTTTTTCATAGTGTCGGAAAACTTCATAAACTGATGGATGTTCAATTTTTGTCGTAATCAGATGTTTTTTTAATTTTGAGTTCGCATTAATAATTCCTTGCAAAATAATATTATTTCCTTCTCCACCACCAGAAGTAAAAAAAATTCTCTCGGGGCTAACTTTAAGATATTTTCCAATTGTCTTTCTAGCATCTTTAATTTTAAGAAAAATTCTATGTCCAAAATCATGAATCGCATCAGCATTCGCATAACTTTGCTCCATCGCACAAACCATTGTATCTATAACTTCTTTTCTTGGTTTTGTACTTGCTGCATTATCTAAATATATCATTTTAAAACTTCCTTTTTTTAGTTTGTACTTATATATTATACTATATTTTTTAAAAATTATAAACACCTTTATTTTGTTATACTAAAATAAAAATTCTAAAAAATAAATTATAAATAAATAAAAAACAAATATTTTTGTGCTAAACTGCAAATAAAAAGTAATGCAAAAAAAATAAAATTTTTGAAAGATAAAAATTTAGGAGGAAATTTTATGAAAAAATTATTTAGTTTGGCTGTATGTATAGTAATGATGTTTTCATTAAATATTGCAGGGGCAAAAATTATGAAAAGAAGAACTGCAAAAATTTCCAAAAAAGCAGCAAAAAAGTCATTGACAAAAATAAAAAGTAAAAATTCAAAGTTACCAAAAGTAAAAAAAATAGAAAATAGCGATATTCCTGAGCAAAGAATGATAGGAATACCTAATCCTGCTTCAATTTATTGCGAGAAAAATGGCGGAAAATCTATTATTAAATTAGATGGCGACGGGAATGAATATGGAGTTTGTAAATTTAAAGATGGAAAAGAAATTGACGAATGGGATTTTTATAGAAAAAACAATAAGTTAATAAAAAAAGGAACTCCAGAAGATAATTAAACTACTCTCATTTGTAGAAATAGAAGATTTTGTTAATATATTTTGCAAACAGAAATAAAGAAATTGGATAAATTAATTTTTACCCTATCTTTGCTTTAATAAATGTTTGACTACAAAAATAAAATATGTTATCATACTTTAATAAAAATAAATTTTGGATGGTAAAACTATGAATAAAAAATATGATTTTGAAACAATAATAAATAAAAAAGGACAAGGATCCTATAAATGGGATCAAATGTATAAAATTGACCCAAATATTGCTGATAATATCGTTCCATTATCTGTTGCAGATATGGAGTTAAAAATTGCAAAAGAAATAATTGATGGATTGAAAAAATATTTGGACAGTACGATTTTAGGATATACAGGACCTTATGAAAGTTATTATTCAGCTGTGATTGATTGGCTTAATAGAAGACATAACTTTAAAGTGAAAAAAGAGTGGATTGTCTGTTCAAACGGCGTGGTTTCAGCAATTTATGACTGTGTGAAGGCGTTTACGAAAGAAGATGATGGAATTATTGTTTTTACGCCAGTTTATTATCCTTTTTACAGTTCTATAAAAAATAATAATAGAAAAATTATAGAATGTGAGATGTTAAAAAATGAAAATAACTACTATGAAATTGATTTTGAAAAATTTGAAAAACTTGCAAGTGATGAAAAAAATAAACTATTAATATTTTGTAGTCCTCACAATCCGTTAGGACGTGTTTGGAAAAGGGAAGAATTGGAAAAAATTGGAAATATCGCACTAAAAAATAATTTAATAATTATTTCTGATGAAATCCATTCTGATTTAATAATGCCGAATTACAGACACACAGTTTTACAAACATTGTCAGACGAATTGTCAGAAATTACTATAACTTGTACTGCTCCCACAAAAAGTTTTAATTTGGCGGGAGTTGGAATTTCAAATATTATCATAAAAAATGAAAAATTGCGAAAAAAATTTGAAATTGAACAAGATAGATCAAGTTCTCATGTATTTGCAGCGCTGGGTTACAAAGCTTGTGAATTGGCATATAATGAAAGTGAAAAGTGGCTTGATGAACTTATTTTGCTAATTGACAAAAATCAAAAATTAGTTCATGATTTTTTCAATAAAAATTTTGTAAATTTAAGTGCGCCGCTAATTGAAGGAACTTATCTTCAATGGTTAGATTTTAAAAGTTTGGAACTTTCAAATGAAGAGTTGAAAAAATTTATGAATGAAAAAGCAAAACTTTATTTCAGCGAAGGTTATACTTTTGGTAAAAATGGAAGTGGATTTGAAAGAATAAATTTAGCTGCGCCAACTTGGGTCATAAAAGGAGCTTTAGATAGACTTTACAGTGCTTTAAAAGAGGTTTTTCCAGAAGTTTGTAAATAAAAATATAAATTGAGAAAATATAAAAATAAATTGTAAATAAAAAAAATAACTTTACAAGAAAATAGAGAAAGTTAAGAAATTAGTTTTTTCTATTTTTTTATTATAGAAAAAGTGATATAATAAAAAAAACAAGTTTAGAAAAGGGGAAATTTATATGGAAAATGAAAAAGCAAAAAAAGAAAATATCGGACTAGTTCTTGAAGGTGGAGGAATGAGAGGAATTTTTACTGCAGGAGTGTTAGATTTGTTTTTGGAAAAAAATGTGGAAGTTGACAATTGCATCGGAGTGTCGGCAGGAGCACTGCTTGGAGTTAATTATTTGTCTAAGCAGAAAAAAAGAGGCTTTGAGGCGATTGCGGATCACATTCAAAAAAGAGAATACGGAAGTTTTTATAATCTAATTAAAACTGGAAATTATTTTGAAACTCAGTATTCTTATCATGATATACCTGAAAAATATAATCCTTTTGATAACAATACGTTTAAAAATAGTCCCATAAAATTTCAAGCGGTCATAACAAATTGTGAAACTGGGCAGCCAGAATATCCTGAAATTAAAGATGCAATTACAGATATAGATATTTTAAGAGCTTCTGCCTCACTTCCATTTTTGTCAAAAATGGTGAAATTGGGAGATAAAAAGTATTTGGATGGCGGAGTGGCTGATTCCATACCGTTAAAATATTCAATAAAAAAAGGAAATAAAAAGAATATAGTTGTACTTACAAGAGATAGAAGTTACAGAAAAACTCAAAGCAAATTAGGTGTAATCTCAAAAGTGAAATATAGAAAATATCCCAAATTTGTGGAACTGATGAAAACAAGATATACTAGATATAATAAAACTTTAGAATATATTTATGATTTAGAAAAAAGAGGGGAAATTTTTGTAATTCAGCCGCAAGTTCCACTTACATTGGGAAGAATTGAAAAAAATAGGGAAAAACTTGAAGAAGTTTACAAAATTGGCTACAATGAAGCTCGAAAAAGATATAATTCACTTTTAGAATATTTAAAAAAATAAAAAAAGTTTTAAATAAATTTGAAAAAAAACTGTTCTTTTTTTTAAAAATATGATATACTATTTATAGATAACCAAAAGCAAGTAAAATGTAACAAAATTAATATTTGTAACAAGTTGTTTGAGGTGTAAATTTTTAGGAGGTAATACTTTGTTAGGTAAAGTAAAATGGTTTAACGACAAAAAAGGATTCGGATTTATTTCAGGAGAAGATGGACAAGATTATTTCTTACATTTCTCAAAAATCAATAAAGAAGGATTCAAAACAGTTAACGAAGGTGAAGAAGTAAGTTTTGATGTAGAAGAAGGACCAAAAGGACCTCAAGCAACAAATGTAGTTTCTCAATAATAGTTAAGTTAAATGTTGTTGTTATTAAAAAAAGCTATCTTAAATTTTTTAAGATAGTTTTTTTTTGAAAAAATAAATTTGTTTATAAATTTTGAAAATATATGTAATTTTGTGTAAATATTAATACAAGTTCATTAATATAGGGATTTATGACTACAGTCAGTTACATAAAGTGATTTACATTGTCTGAATATTAAAATAAAAAAAGAGAGACGAAAATCTCTCTTTTAGTTTATCTCACTATTTGAAATAATATTGCAACAACCAAAAATAATGTTGCGATAACTTCAGTAAATTTTTCAATTCCTTCTTTTTCTTCATCTAAGATATTTGCTGCACTTTTTGCTAAACCTTGGCTTCTGTCAGGTTGCAATAAGATTACGCTTATCATAATAATTGATAAGATTACCAAAGCTACGATTAATAAATTTTCTAACATTAAAGTCCTCCTAAATTGTGCAAAGACTGAGAAAATAACTATTTAGTTACTGCATCTCCAGCTTTTACTATTACTGTGAATTTTGCAGGAACTAGACTTGCTCCACCAACTAATCCACCATCGATATCTTTTTGAGCGATTAATTCAGCGGCATTTCCGTCATTCATTGATCCACCATATTGAACTGTTACATTTTCAGCAACTTGTGCACCAAATAAATCTGTTAATAAACTTCTTATGAATGCGTGAACTTCTTGAGCTTGTGCAGGAGTTGCGGTTTTTCCTGTTCCGATTGCCCAAACTGGTTCGTATGCTAAAATTACATTTGCCATTTGGTCAGCAGTTACATCTTTTAATCCGCCGATAATTTGGCTCTTAACCACATCTTCAGTTGTATTTGCTTCTCTTTCTTCCAATTTTTCACCGATACATAAAATTGGTTTTAAATCGTGTGCTAATGCTGATTTTACTTTTTCGTTAATGATTTCGTTAGTTTCTCCGTAATATTCTCTTCTTTCAGAATGTCCTAAAATTACATATTCAACACCTAAGTCTTTTAGCATCAAAGGTGAAACTTCTCCTGTGTAAGCTCCGCTTTCTTTAGCATTCATATTTTCAGCTGCGATTTTAATGTTTGTTCCTTTAGTTTCTCTAACAGCTGTTTCTAATGCTGTAAAAGGTGCACCAATTATAATTCCAGCATTTTTAACATCTTTTACTAATGGTTTGAATTCTGAAAAAAATTCTCCTGCTTCTTTTGCAGTTTTATTCATTTTCCAGTTTCCTGCTACAATTACTTTTCTCATTAATCTTTCCTCCAATATTCATAAATTTTCTTATTTTAATTTTATCATATATCAACACTTTTATCAACGAAATTTTTTAATGTCAATATGCTTTTTTACAAATTTTTTGTCAAAAATAAAGTTTTTGAATTTATTTTTTTTCACTTTCATCTTTTTTTGTTAATTCAGAAAATACAGTCGCAAGATTTGCTAAGTTTTGCATATTGCTTGGGATAATAATTTTTGTAGCTCTTCCATCTGCCGCTTTTTCAAATGCTTCTAGTCCTCTTAAAGATAGCACTTTGTCGTTTGGAGCAGCTTCGTTTAAAACTCTTAAAGCTTCTGCTTTTGCTTTTTGAACTGATAAAATTGCTTCTGCTTCCCCTTCCGCTTCTTTAATTTGCTGTTCCTTCTTGGCTTCTGCTCTTAAAATAGCCGCTTGTTTTTCTCCTTCCGCAACTAAAATAGCCGCTTCTCTTTTTGCCTGTGCTTCCAAAATATTTGCTCTTTTTTCTCTTTCAGCTTTCATTTCTTTCTCCATTGCAACTCTTATGTCTGCAGGTGGCAAAATACTTTTTAGCTCAACTCTGTTTACTTTTATTCCCCAAGGATCTGTCGCATCATCCAGCTCTTTTCGCATTTTTGTATTAATAACATCTCTTGAAGTCAAAGTCTGGTCGACTGTCATGTCACCAATGATGTTTCTAAGGGTTGTCGCAGTTAAATTTTCAATTGCTGAGATTGGCCGCTCAACTCCGTAAGTGTATAGTTTCGGGTCTGTTATTTGAAAATATACGACTGTATCAATCTGCATTGTGGCATTGTCCTTTGTGATTACTGGCTGTGGAGGGAAATCAACAACCTGTTCTTTTAACGACACAACTCTTGCTACTTTGTCAAAGAATGGATTTATAAAACTTAATCCAGAATCCAATGACTGATAATATCTTCCTAATTTTTCTATGATGTAAACTTTTGATTCGGGTACGATTCTTATTGCTTTCAGAACTAAAATTGCAAGAAAAGCAAGTAAAATAATAATTAATGGTAATAATATGACGTTCATAATAGCCTGCTACTAAAAATGTGTCAAAACATATTTAACACATTAGAATGTTACTGCTTCATCGAACATACTTTTGATAAAAAAAATTATCTACTCGTATTCTTTTTGCTCTCCACAGTCGTAAATTCCCGACTAGCCATCGGTACACATAATATATTCTCTTTCACTATTAGTCTATATAGTAGCATTCTCCTTCTTTTTTTATTTAGAATATATTATTTATTATGCTAAAATCTTATAATTTTCAGCATTTTTTAGATTAAGACTCGCATTAAAATCCCTATCCATTTCAATTCCACAGTTATCACACTTATAAATCCTATCTTTCAATTTTAAATTATGTTTTTTATGCCCACAATTACTGCATAACTTGGAACTAGGATAAAATGTATCAACAAGTCTTAGTTCAATATTGTTTTCTTTGCATTTGTTCAGCAGTTTCATTCTAAATTCATAAAACTTTTGATTTGAAATTGCCTTTGACAAATGCTTATTTTTCATCATATTAGAAACTTTTAAATCTTCGATTGTTATATAGTTTAACTTGGTTTTCGTTATTTCACTAACAATTTTATTTATATAATCGTTTCTAATACAATTTAGTCTAAAAAATAGTTTAGATATTACTAATTTTTGTTTTTGAAAGTTTTTACACTCATAAAGTTTTTTTCCTGATTTTTTACAAACTAAGTATTTTCTTGATTGTTTTCGTTGCTCTCTCTTTAATTCTTTCTCGATTTTCCTAACTTTACAAGTTTTATTAATATTTTTAAAAACTTTACCGTCAGAGCAAATTGCAAAATCCTTTATCCCCAAATCAATTCCAATTCCATTTTTAATTTGTAAATTTTTAGTATTTTTGAATTTTTTTTCAATTTCTAAAACAAGTGATAAAAAATATCTATCAGTTTCTTTTGATATAGTTCCACTTTTTATATTTGCATTTTTAGAAATATATCCATATTCTTTAAGTCTTACAAATTTCAAAGTTGGAACTTTTATCTTATGTCGATAAAATTCAAAATCAGTTTTATTATTTTTAGGAAAATAACAACTTTGGTTATTACAATTTTTCTTTTTAAATTTTGGAAACTTTGATAATTTTTTAAAAAATCTTTTAAATGCTTTCTCACCATCCATTATCGCTCGTTTATTAGATTTTGAAGAAACATCTTTTATCCAAACTTTATCAGGATTTTCTTTTATAAAAATATTATTTATATATTTTGAAAATTCAAATCCTGTTACAAATTTCTTTTCTTTTTCATAAATTTCTTTATTATATGTTATATAAAAATTATACAAATATCTCCCTGTTCCAATAGTTTTATTAATTTTCTCAATTTGTTCACTAGTAGGTTTGATTTCAATTTTTACGCATTTATAGTTCTTTGTCATTTTTCAATCACTTCTTATACTTTCTTTGTTTACAACTTTATTAAATCTATTTAGTTTAAATTTAAAATTTATGATATATTTAAATACTTATTAGTTAGTATATTATCATATAATTTTAAAATCTGTTTATTCCTCCTAAATTTTATATTATTTTAAATTTCACATTTCTTTCTTCATTTTTTCTAAAATGATTTTGTTTCCAACAAAACCTTTTATTTTAGCAATCTCATCTTTTTTTAAGACATCTTCGCTAATTCCCTTCCAAAGGATACCTTTGAATTTAACTTCGTACTCTTTTTTTGAACTTGTTAAATTTAAAACCTCTTCGATTTTTATCTCGTTTCCTATCATTTTAGAATTAAAATTTGTCCTTTTGTTTTTTTCGATGTAATTTTTTAAGACGGGTCTTGTGAAAATTACAAAAATTACTGACAAAGCTGAGAAAATAAAGACTTCGACGACAGGATTTCTCATAAAAAAAGATAATCCAGTTAAAACAAGTGCTGCAAGGGATAACCAAATTGTCACAAGTCCCGGTATAATAATTTCTAGTATTGCAAATACCGCAGTTGCCATTGCCCAAAATAATTCACCCATTTTTTTCTCCTTTTTTTCCTAAAAATTTAAAATCCGATTCCGACACCACCGTGAATTCCATTTGTTCCAATTCCAATTCCCGCACTTAGACAAGAAGTTAGTGCAACTAACATCAAAATCATTAAAATTATTTTTTTCATAATTTTTTCTCCTTTCAGTTTATAAATTTATTTTTTAAAAGTCAATTCCCACTCCAGTATTTATCAGTCCATCTGTGCTGACTCCTATATTTCCGTGAATTTTTCCGTTACTTCCTACACTTATTCCGCCTGTAACACAGGAAGTTAGTGAGAATAGCATTAAAATTATTAAAATTAAATTTTTCATTTTATTCTCCTACAAATTTAATTGAAATTTTATAATTTTGCACTAGTATTATACCATATTTTTTAAAAAAATAGTAAAAAAAGTTTACTTTTTCAAAAAACTTTTATATAATTTGAGCAAAGAATGTTATATAGTTGTAAAATATTAAATAAAATTAAATTTGATATTTTATCTATAAAAATTAAAAAAATTAAATTATAGTGGATAAAAAATATATAATTTAAGTAGATTTTTTAATTTTTGGAAAGGAAGAAAAATGGCAAAAAATTTAAAAGAGTTAAGACAGGAATTAAAGTCATTTGCTAAAAAAGTGAAAGACTTTAAATACACTGATTCAGCACTTATCACATTTTTATTGACTGGTGCGATAGGAAGAGGTGCGCCAGCTAATCTGTTTTCAGATGGAAATAAGGTTGAAACACAGACAAAAGCGATAAGCGTCTCGGTTGCACAGCAGAAAAAAGACTTTAAAAAGGTAAAACGAGAAAATGAGAAACTTATTAAAAATACCGATTTGGAGTTAGTTCAGCTTATGGAGCAAGGAGACTATGCGGTTAAATTACCTTGGGGAGGCTGGCAATATGGAGTGAGCGGAAATTACAACAACTGGAAAGGGCACTACAAAGGTCGTGGAGATAAGGTAAAAAATATTAAATATACTAGAGGTAGAAATACTTCGGATAAAAAAACAGTAGCAGATGATAATGTTGGAGCAGTTCATGCAAGTAATGGCGAAACGATAACAATGAACAGAACTTCTCTTCCGTTAATGCCAAATATTTCTATAGCAAATGGGATTGATTCTCAGACAAAGAAAAATGCAAAATTTGGACTTTTTGCCAATAATGGCGGTATAATTAATGCGCAGAAGAACTGGATAAAAGTGACAGACAGTCCAATGAACATTGTTTCACTAAACAATGCAAAAATTGATTTGGAAGGCAGTAAAGTGGAATATAAAGGAAATGGATATGCACTTTATACTGACAGTACAAGTAATTCTGAAGGTGCTATTAATATGAAAGATGCGACATTGGTACTAGATGGAAAAGCCATTGGTTATGTTTTTGACCAGGCTAGACCAAATGCTGTAAGTTTTAATAATACTAATATTGATGTGCTTTCTGATGATGCAGTAATTGCAGAGTTAACAGATTCAAAAAGTCCGCTTGTTATAGATGTGGAAAATAAAGCTGGTAATGATAGCTTAAAGAGCCGGCTTCTTAGAGGAAATGTAAATGTTACAAGTTCAAATGGAAAGACAAATTATAAATATGCTTTGGCAGATGATGCGACAATTCAAATAAAATCGGCAATTGATAAAGCAAATCTAATAAGTGATTCAGACAGCGAAGTGTTCACAAAGAGATTTTTATATCAAAATTCGAGATTGCATGTCGAAGCATATGGTTCGGTAAAAGCAGAATTAAATACAGCACAGATGAAGGCGATAGATGACAGATTTTTAGCACCGGTAGGACTTGCGATTGCTGGAAGTTCAAAATCGGTTAATAATAGAACAACAGAAATTGGAAATAAGGGGAGAGTTTTTGTTGACAGAACAGATGCTGGGCAAGGTGGAATAGGATTTTATGCCGATTATGGATGGCTTAATAATTATAATGCTGGAAAACTGGAAGTGGAACAAGGTGCGACACATAATGACAGAGCAGTTGGAATGTACGGAACAAACAATTCAAATATGGTAAGTTCTGGTCCAATAAATGTTGGTGGTAAAAACTCAATTGGAATTTTAGGACTTTCGTATAGAATAGACCCTTCTACAGGTTTGGCGATAGATCCGTCTAATGAACCTTATTTCAGAAGTGCTGAAAATCCAGCTAATTTTGGGAAAATAGATATTATGAATTTGCCATGGGGTACAATTACAATGGACGATGACGGCGCAATTGGGATATTTACAAAAAATAACAGCATTGATCCGACTATAAAATCTGTTCCATCTACATCTAAAGCCTGGCTTGTTGGTGTAAATGAAGGTACTATTACGATAAATGGAAATAATCATGCGATAGGAATGGGGTCTAGTTTTGGTGCCGTTTCAAATTATGAAGGTGAAGATCCTGTAACTCATGTTTATCATTCTGGAATAATTAATATAAATGGGTCACAATCGTTTGGAATGTATGGAACAAATAATACTGATTTGAAAAATTTTGGAATAATAAATGTTGCTGCAACTTCTCCTGGAAATGAATCAATAGGAATGTATGGGGATGATCCAGAGTCAAAAGTTTATATGTTGGAAGAAGAAAATGGAACTAGAATAAGAAATAACAGTATAATAAATGTTGGACGATCTTCTTATGGTATTTTTGCAAGAAATATAGAAATGAATGGTGGTGCAATAAATGTAGGTGATGATGGAGTAGGAATTTATTCTCAAGGGCCTGATGTTAATCTTATTGCAGGGAAAATTAATGTAGGTAATGACAATGCAGTAGGAGTGTATATTGATGACGCAACAGTATCTCCAAAACCTGCAATTGCTAAAGGAAACTTGGATATGAAAGTTGGGCAAAATTCAGCTGGATTTTTAATAACAGCCACAAATATTAAGACAGACTTAAATACAAAAGCACCAAATGATGTTCATATTGGAGAAAATTCAGTTTATATTTATTCAAGAGCACCACAAGGTTTAGGTGGAAAAATTGAAAATAAATCAAATATTGTGACTGATGGAAATAACAGTTATGGAATTTATTCATCTCAAGATTTTGTAAATCGTGGAAATATTGATTTGAGATCAGGAACTGGAAATGTTGGAATTTATTCGGCACAAGGGGTTGGACAGAACTATGGAACAATTGAAGTCGGTCCAAGTGATGCAGTAAATGGAAAATATGGAATTGGAATGGCGACAGGAAGTACAGCTGCATCAATGGGAACTATAGAGAATCATGGAATAATCAATGTTACAAAAGACAACAGTGTTGGAATGTACGCTTCAGGTTCTGGTGCAAAAGCAGTAAATAGGGGTACCATTAATTTGGAAGGCAATGATACGGTTGGAATGTATATTGACAATCATGCTGCTGGAGAAAATTATGGAACGATTCAGACAACCGCAAGTGGTAATGGAATAAAAGGTGTGGTTGCAAAAAATGGAGGAATTATTAAAAATTATGGAACAATAAATATTGTTGCTGGAAGTGGTAATACAGGAGTAGAAACTGACACGACTAGTACATATCAGGAGCATGGAACTAACAACTCAACAAATAAATCTTCGGTAGGAACAGCAGTTAGTAGAACAGTAGCAGAAAAATTGGTAGTAAAAGCCCCCGCACATCCAAGTCCAGTGTCAATACCGATACCTGCTGTGATAGCTGAATCATTAGGAGATAACGCAAATATAGATTTGCCGCAAGTATCAGGCGGTAATAATCATACAAATAAATCAAGCATAGAAATGTATGTGGACACTTCAGGAATAAATCATACGAATCCTATTCAAGGATTAAATAATTTAACAAGACTTACAGACATAGATTTAATAATGGGAACAGAAGCTGCAAGAAATACGAATGCAAAAGCGATTCAAATAGGAGATAACATTTTACAACCATATAACGATGCTTTGGGAAGTGTTATGCCTACAGGAGTTAAATTAAATGTAGATTCAGCAAGTTTGACTTGGAGAGCAAAGATGGTAGAATCAGGGAATTTAACTGCACCAATGAAAACCGTGTATATGGAAAAAATTCCTTATACTGATTTTGCAAATAAAAATGATACGGATGCTGAACATTTCTTAGATGGACTTGAACAGAGATATGGAGTTGAAGATGTAAATTCGAGAGAAAAGCAAGTCTTTAATAAGTTGAACGATTTGAGGAATGATGAAGATCTTATATTCACGCAAGCTATAAGTGAAATGCTAGGTTATGAATATTCAAATACTCAGCAGCGAATTAATGAAACTGGAAATGAATTGGACAAGGAAATTGGAAATTTACGGAAAGAATGGAGAAATACGCTTAAACAAAATAACAAGATTAAAGTGTTTGGAGCGAAGGATGAGTATAACACAGATACAGCTGGAGTTGTAGACTATGACAGCAATGCTTATGGAGTAGCTTATATTCACGAAGATGAAACAATTGAAAAGGGGAATTCCCAAGGTTGGTATGCTGGAGCTGTTACAAATAGATTTAAATTCAAAGATTTAGGAAAATCGACTGAACAGCAATCTATGATTAAAGCTGGAGCATTTAAGACAATGTCACCAAAAAATGATTACAACAGTTCATTAGAGTGGACAGTTGCAGGAGATGTATTCGGGGGAATAAATAATATGCATCGTAAATTCTGGGTTGTAGACGATGTGTTTGAGTCTGAAGCTAATTATTACACTTATGGAGCAGCTGTAAAAAATGAATTAGGCTATGATATAAGATTATCTGAAAGAGCTCACTTGCGGCCATATGGAATACTGAAAATAGAATATGGAAGATTTACGAATATAAAGGAAAATAATGGTCAAATGAAGTTAGAAGTCAAGGGGAACGACTACTTTTCAGTTAAGCCTGAAGTTGGGGCAGAGTTTAAATATATTCAGCCACTTACTGCGAGAACACAACTTTCAGCAGGACTTTCGACAGCGTATGAAAATGAGCTTGGAAAACTTAATAGACTTAATCAAGCTAGAGTTCGTTATACTACGGCAGATTGGTATAATTTAAAAAATGAAAAAGAAGATAGAAAGGGAAATATAAAATTTGGCTTAAATGTCGGAATTAATAGTTCAAGATTTGGAGTGACGGCGAACTTAGGATATGATACTAAAGGTAAAAATATTAGAGAAGGGCTTGGATTTAAATTGAATTATTAATCTTTGCCACTAAAATTTGAGACAATTATTTATCAAAAAATTTCGGTCCTCTGTTTATTATAGATAAATAATTAAAAAATAGAATAAAAAATTTTTTGTAAAAAAGTTTATTCTAAAAGAAAACAAAAAATCTTTACTTTTTTTAAAAAATTTTATACAATTAAATAAGATTTGTTATAAAATTGTAATGTTTTTAAAAAAGAAAGTATTTATATTTTTTTTGAAATTTTGCAAAAATAATGAAATTAAATTAAGAAAAGATTAGAATAATTTTTTGAGAAGGGAAGGAAAATGACGAACAATTTAAAAAAATTAAAACAAGAATTAAAATCTTTTGCCAAAAGAGTAAAAGACTTTAAGTACACAGATGCAGCGCTTATTTCGTTTTTATTGACGGGAGCGATAGGGATAGGAGGAATTTCAATCAATCTTTTTTCGGCTGAAGATGAGATTAAAGTACAGACAAAAGCGATAAATACATCAATTGTTCAGCTAAAGCAGGACTTTAGAAAAGCGAGAGCAGAAAATAACAAGCTTCTCCGTAACACAAATTTAGAGCTGATTCAGTTGATGGAGCAAGGGGATCATGTGGTTAAGTCACCTTGGAGCAGCTGGCAATATGGAATAAATGGATTTTATAACAATTGGCAAGGGCACTACAAAGGACGTGGGGATAAAGTTGCCGATGTGAAGTATGAAAGAGATAAAACGATGGGGAAGTATAAATACAACACAACTCCAGATGCACACTCTCTTTATGGAAATACAACAGATCTCGGATTAAAACAGGAACCCGTTGCGATAATACCAGTATCTGCTTCACTTACACCGTTAGTTCCTAAGGTTAAAAATGCAAATTTATCGATGGATATTGATGTAAGCAATCTGCCTAATTTTATTCCTAGAACAGTCAATGCACCAAAAGCACCTAATGTCAGTGCTCCATCTGTTAATTTGAATGTTGAGTTAACATTAACTGCTAGATCAAGAGGAAGCTGGCAACGGATTACTGCAATGAATGGTAATAATAATATAGGAGTATTAGGAAATAATGCAAATAATAATAATCATAATGGAGTATTTGAAGGAGTTACTATTAAAAGTGGAACAATAAATGTTACGAGAAATTTAGGAGACAATATAAATTATCAAAAATTAACTTATACAATACCTAATATAACTATAAAAAATACTTCTCCGGGTTTTACTGTGTATTCATATAATGCTACATTAAATGGATTAGCATATAATGGTGAAAAATCAGTTTCTGGAATATCTTCAATAACAGAAAATAATGTGAATGGTTTGTTTCAAATTTCTGGTAATTCTGGTACACCTAGTGGTGCATTTCTTTTAAATAATGCGAATGTAACATATGTTAGTAGTCCTGATGCTGCACATACCGAGGAACTTGTGCATCAAGATATACATTATGGACTGCAATTTGGTAAAGTGATTGCTGAGTTTAGTGGTTTAGCTTCCTCAGGACTTGATTTGAGTGAAAGTTTTAAAGATATTCTAGGTATGAAAATAATAGAAGATGGAACGGCTCCGCATGGAGGATATAATATTTTTACGAATACAGGAAATATTGATATAAGCGGTAAATATGCTACTTTTTCAAATAGTTATTCGCATGATGATTTGGGAAGAGCAAATGGGATAATTTTAAATCAAGGAAAAATAATTCATAATTCTGTAGAAAGTGCTGTATTTATTGTTTCGCCTGACACTACTCATAATTATACACAGCAATTCTTTTATAATGAAGGTAAATTATCTGGGACTGGTGCTAGAATAGGTGATATAACTACAAAAGCAAACAAAACAGCAATGTTTTATTTTGCAAATGATGCATATCGTGGTGGTTATGAATTTCCTCATTCTATTGCTAGTGGTTTTCCTATTGTTTCCGATAGACGGATAGCAGTGATAAATAAAGGTAAAATGACTATGGAAGGAGATCAAAGTGTAGGTATTTATTTTAATCCAAGAGAACTTACTATTCCTAGCAATCCAACTAATATTTCTCACTCATTAGTTTTTACCAATTTTTCTAAAGCTTTGTCGGCAGGAAAAGGAGCGCCTGGAACTCCAGTACAAGGTACAGCTACTAGTTTAGCTGGTTCTGACACAACTGTAACATATGTAGGTGATGCTTTTTGGAATGGCAGTAGTAGAGATAAGATTAATAAACTTGATATAAATGTTGGAACAAATGCAGGTGATGGTGGAAAATGGGCAGATACAAATATGACAGATGAAGCAATTATAATGAAAGGTAATAATAGTGCCGGTATCTATGTTCCTGGAACACATAACTGGATAAATGGAGCATTTGGAGTTGAATTACAAAATAATGGTGGAAAAGATGGTGGTGGAAACTCATTAGGTTCAGCAGGAATTTATTCAAAATCGGCAATTGACTTACAAGCTCATTATATTCATCTAAATGGAAGTGCTGCAAGTAATGGTAATGGTCAAAATAATGTGGGAGTTTATACGCCAGGAACTGGAACTGCAAATGGTGTAATGGTAAATTTGGGAATTGGTAGAATTAAGATGACTGGTGGTTCAAATAATACAGGAATAGCAGTTGAAAATGGCGGTTCTGTACATTCAGAAAGTGATATGGTGCTTGATGGTGGTACTAATAATACAGCTATTTTTGCCAGTGGTAAAAATACAACTAACACAAATGCTGTAAATAATTGGGAAGCAACAGCAAGAAGTATTTCAACAAGTAATGTGACAACGGATAATATATTTATTTTTGCAGATGGGGGAGCAAGAGTTAAAACTCATGAAAACTTGGGTGGATTAAAAATTCAAAGCACTATTTCAAATAATCCATTAAGCGGCGGTTCTACACCTACAACAGGAGCAGTTTACGCCAAAGGCGGTGCAACAGTAGATATTTCAAGAGGTACAACAAATTCATTTACATCTTCAACAGATTGGAATGTTGATGTTGCTGGTAAACAAGTAGGTAAAATTGTATCTGGAACATGGCAGCCTATTGATGAATACACGGGGTTTGGATTATATGCTGATGGTAATGTTTCGGGTAATCCAACTAAAATAATAGCGGATAACAATAAAATTAAAGTTATAGCTGGTTCGACAGCGGTGGCTTCTACTAACGGGGCAAATGTTTCGTTAAAAGGAAGTACAGTACATTATGAAGGTGCGGGATATGCGCTTTATACGGATAATGGCGGTACAATTGATATGAGTAAAAATGGAACACAAGCTTCAAGACTTGAATTAGGAGGAAAAGCAGTAGGTTATATTAATGATACACATATGCCTAATAGTCCTGTAAACTTAACAGATGCCACTATTCATGTTTCTTCAAATGATGTAATAATAGCTGATTTACGAAATAGTGATCCAGCCGCAGGAGGGGTTGTCACATTAAATATTAACAACTCTCCATTAGGTTCAGGTTCATTACAGGATCAGACATTAGGTACTGGAATAACTGTAACTAACGATCCATCAGCAACACAATATAAATATGCTTCAGTTGACAATGGAATTTTAAATGTTAATGCTTCATTAGACAGGGGATTAACAACACCAGCTGGAAATAGTGACAGTGAAGTATTTAGTAAAAGATTGCTTTATCAAAACTCAATTGTCAATGTAGTGTCAACTGGTGGAGTTAAAGCTAACTTAAATACAGCGCAAGTTCATGATATTGATTCTAGCTGGAACTCTCCAATTGGAATTGCGTTAAGTGCAAGCAGTAAAAGCACAAGTAACAATACTACACAAATTAATAACGATGGTAAAATCGAAGTGAACAGAACTGATACAGGTGCTGGTGGGGTTGGACTTTATGTAAATTATGGTAAAATACATAATAAGTCAAATGGAACTGTTGCTGTAGAAGCTACTAACAAAAATGATAATGCGGTTGGTATTTTCGGTACAAACAGCACTCCAATTACAAACGATGGTGCAGTAACTGTTGGAGGTAAAAAATCATTTGGTATTTTAGGGCTTTCTTATAGACTTGATTCAAAAGGAAATTTAGTTGACCATGTATCTGAGCCTTTTGCTACAAGTGCTGGCGATTTTGGAAAAATTGAGATTACAAATAATAAAATAGTCACTATGAACGATGATTCTGCAATTGGAATATATGTACTTAACAATAGCAGTAAAGCGAGTACTGTAAGAGGGAATAATGAAACTTGGGCAACAAATACTGCAACTGGTACAATAACAATGAATGGAAGCAATAATGCAATTGGAATGGCTGGAAGCAAGGCAACATTAACAAATGCAGGTGTAATCAATGTAAATGGAACTAAATCAGCTGGAATGTATGCAAACAATTCGTCAGTTGTAACAAATGCAAATACTGGGACAATTAATGTTGTGGCAACTTCAAGTGGAAATGAATCAATTGGTATGTTTACAGATGATGTTAATACAAAATTAAGCACAGCAGGAACTATCAATGTAGGACAATCTTCATATGGTGTTTATGGTAAAAATGTAGATATGACTGGTGGAAAAATTGATGTATCTGACGATGCCATTGGTATTTATTCAACTGGACCTACTGTAAACCTTACTGGTGGAAAAATAAATATTGCAAACAACAACGCTGTCGGAGTTTACATCGCAGATGACAATAAAGCGCCGGTAGCGACAATGGTAAATTCAAATGTGGATATGAAAGTAGGAGATACGGATTCATTTGGATATTTAATAACAGCCTCAAACGCTAAGACAGACTTGACAACTCATGCGCCAAATGACGTTCATATTGGAGAAAAATCTGTATATATCTATTCAGGTGCGCCAAAAGCTCTTGGTGGAAAGATTGAAAACTATTCTAATATTGTGACTGATAAGAACAATGGATATGGAATCTATTCATCGCAGGATTCAATAAATCACGGAAACATTAATCTGATGTCGGGAAATGGAAATATTGGAATCTACTCAACGCAGGGAACTGGAAAAAACTATGGAACAATTGAAGTTGGAATGAGTGATGTGACAACCAAGCAGTATGGAATTGGAATGGCGACAGGATATTACGATGAAAATACAAAAGCTGCATCAAATGTAGGGACAGTTGAAAACTATGGAACAATAAATGTCACAAAGGAAAACAGTGTAGGAATGTATGCAGTTGGAAGAGGTGCGAAGGCAGTAAATAGAGGAACTATAAACCTGGACGGCAAGAACACGACAGGAATGTATATTGACAGATATGCGGAAGGAGAAAACTACGGAGTGATCCAGACGACACCGACAGCGAATGGAACAGGAATAAAAGGTGTGGTAGTGACAAACGGCGGAGTCATTAAGAACTACGGGACAATAAAAATTATGGGAAGTAAAAATATAGGAGTGTATGTATTCAGAGGCGATGAAACAAGCTCGACGTATAAACCGTATGAAGAACACGGGACAGGAAACACTTCGACAAGACCATATCTGGAAGGGACAGCGACAGACAAGAAAATAACAGGAAAGGCGATAGTAAAAGTTCCGCCAGCATCACTACCGAGCGCAGTGTCAATATCAATAGATGGAGTACAGGTTGATCCAGTAAAAGTTGACACGAACGTAGCATCTCCTCAAGCTCCAGAAGTGAACATAACAGATTTAACAGGAGTTACGACATTAAACCTGGCGACTGAGCAGATGGACCACAACCATACCCACTCGAATGGAGAAATATCAAGCATAGGAATGTATGTTGACACATCAGGTATAAACTACACAAATCCGATTCAAGGATTAAGCAACCTATATGGACTTACAGATATAGACCTGATAATGGGAACGGAAGTTACAAAATATCTGAATGCGAAAGCGATTCAAATAGGTGATAACATCTTAAAGCCGTATAATGATGCCTTGGCAAGTGTTGTATCGACAGGGGTGACATTAAATGTGAACTCTTCGAGCCTGACCTGGATAGCACAGCCGGTGGAATCAGGAAACATAGCGGCACCGATAAAGACAGTATACATGGTAAAAATACCTTATACAGACTTTGCAAGCAAAAACGACGTTGACACGGAACATTTTTTGGACGGACTTGAACAGAGATACGGAGTCGAAGGCATACATTCGAGGGAAAAACAGATATTCAATAAGCTGAATGACTTAGGAAAAGGTGAAAATCACATATTTGCGCAGGCTGTAAATGAGATGAAGGGTTATGAATATTCAAATACGCAGCAAAGGATAAATGCAACAGGAAATACTTTGGACAAGGAGTTCAAATATTTGCACGACGAATGGAGAAATCCATCTAAGCAGAGCAACAAGATAAAAGTGTTTGGACAGAAAGATGAATATAGAACTGATACGGCAGGAGTAATTGACTACGACAGCAACGCTTACGGAGTTGCCTATGTGCATGAAGACGAGGCAATTACGCTTGGAAACTCAGCTGGATGGTATGCTGGAGCGGTTTCAAACAGATTCAAGTTCAAGGATTTAGGAAAATCGACTGAACAGCAGTCAATGATTAGAGCAGGAGTATTTAAGACAGTGTCGCCAGTTAAGGACCATAACGGAAACTTAAGATGGACAATTGCAGGAGATGTGTTTGGAGGCGTAAACAATATGCACCGAAAATTCTGGGTAGTTGACGACACGTTCTACTCAAAGGCTGACTATTATACCTATGGAGTGGCGTTAAAAACTGATTTAGGTTATGACATAAGATTATCTGAAAGAACGCATTTGAGACCTTACGGAGCGTTAAAAATGGAATATGGAAGATTTACGGATATAAATGAGGACAGGGGACAGATGAACCTGGAAGTTAAAGGAAACGACTATTTCTCAGTTAAGCCTGAAGTTGGAGCGGAATTCAAGTATATTCAACCATTAGCTGTAAGAACGCAGTTATCGATTGGACTTTCGGCGGCATATGAAAATGAGATTGGGAAACTGAATAGACTTAATCAGGCGAGAGTACGTTATACGACGGCAGACTGGTACAACTTGAGAAATGACAAGGAAGACAGACACGGGAATGGTAAATTTGACTTGAACTTAGGAATTGACAACACAAGATTTGGAGTGACAGTAAATGCTGGGTATGACACTAAGGGAGAAAACGTAAGAGGTGGACTAGGATTTAGATTGATTTACTAATTTTGATAAATTTACAAATTTTCAAAAGGAAAATTTTATAAAAAAATGAGAGTGTTAAAATTTTTGCACTCTCATTTTTAATTTTAAATCATATTAACAAAAGAAATCTTACTTTTGTAAATTTGAGCAATTCACTTTGTTTAAATGATTTGTTGATTATTTTGAAATAAATAGCAAAATTTCTCTTAGAAGCTTACATGCAAGAGCGGTAGATTGTCCCGATTGGTCGTAAATAGGCGATAATTCGTTCATATCAAGTCCTACAATATTTAATTCTGAGATTTTTTCTATTGCTTTGTGCAACTCAGTAAAAGTGACTCCTCCCGCTTCAGGTGTCCCCGTTCCTGGAAATTCTGACGGATCTAGCACATCTAAATCCAATGTGAAATAAACAGGTTTACCTTTTAGTTTTTCAACAACTTTGTCCAGTTCGTCAAAATTTTTTCCAAAGTTAAATTTTGTCGTATGAAGATGTTTTTTTGCAAAATCCCATTCAGCTCGTTCTCCGCTTCTTATTCCAAACTGAAAAATTTTATTGTCGCCAACCATATCCCAGCATCTTCTAATTACTGAAGCGTGTGAAAAATATTGACCCAAATATTCATCCCTTAAATCTGTGTGAGCGTCAAACTGAATTATGTGTAAATCTGGATATTTTTTAAAAACCGCTTTTACGACTCCCAATGTGACAGAATGCTCTCCACCTATCATAAATGGAATTTTTCCGTCATTTAAAATACTCTCGGCTTCATCTTGAATGTCTTGAAGCGCCAAATTTGAATTTCCAAAAGAAAGTTCCAAGTCGCCACCGTCAAAAATTTTGTAATCTTCCAAATCCTTGTCTTGATAAGGACTGTAAGTTTCAATTCCAAAACTCTCATTTCTCATAACGGAACTTGCAAATCGTGTCCCAGGTCTAAAGGAAGTAGTGCTGTCAAATGGAGCACCGAAAATTACAATATTGCTTTCGTCATATTCATTGTCGCAGCCAATAAATGTATGTATATTTTGTTTCCTCATAGTTTTTACCTTTCTTAAATTTTATTTACTTAAAAAATTTTTGTCATTATAGCATATTTAAAAAAAATTTACAATTTTTATCTCATTGGATTTATAGCCGTTAATTCCCATTTTTGAATACCTTCGTTTTTTAAGGCGCTGTCATAACCAATGTAGACATTTTTTAATCTTTTATTTACTGGAGTTAATTTGTATTTGTACATAAGTGGCACTTCAACGGCTTGATTTATGTAGTATTCTTGCCATTTTTTGTACATTTCGGCTTTGTAATTTGGGATAGTTAATGATTTTTCACCCAAAATTTCGGCGATGAATTTGTCATTTTCAGGGGATACAAATCTTGTGAAATTTAACTGAGAACTTCTTCCAGCCGAAGAAGTCGGATTTACATCGGTTCCAACTCCCCATGCTGCAAAAAATACATCAATATCTTTTGTATCGCCTTGAACTTTTTCGTAAAAATTTTGAAAAGCCAGTAATCTTCCAGAAGTCAAGCTCACATTTAGTCCGATTTTTTTCCAGCTTTGCAAATAAAACTGAGCAAGTGGCTCAGCCACATCTCCACCAGCCATAAACGCCATTTTTATTTGAAGCGGCTTACCGTTTTTATCTTCACGGAATCCGTCATTGTTTACATCTTTGTATCCGCTTTCGTCAAGAAGCTGTTTTGCTTTGGCTAAGTTATACGGAAATCCTGTCAAATCTTTTGGAAAATATTTTTTGAAAACTGGAGGAACCGTAGAAGTCGCTCTTTGTCGCAGTCCAAAATAAAAGGCCTGTGCGATTTGGTCAACATCAATTGCATAAATCATCGCTTGTCTTAAATTTAAATCCGCCATTTTAGCGTTAGGATCGCTCACATTTTCTCCTTTTGCTTTGTCAAAATGTCCCAATTTAAATCCAACATACGAGTAATACAAATCCTGTTGTCCCAAAACTTCTAAATTTCTAAAATCTTTATAATTATTGTATAAACTGTCTGGCATTTCCATAACATAGTCATATTTTCCAGCTTTTAGAGCCGCAACAATCGACTGTGGATTGACCACTTGCAAAATCGCCCTTTTTATTTTAGGTTTTCCCTTGTAATAATAAGGATTTGCCACAAATTCCATGCTTTCTCCGCGAGAAATTTTTACTAAGTTATAAGGCGCCAATGTGACAGGTTTTGTTCTTATTTTGTCAGATGAAACTAAATTTTTTATTGGAACATCTTTTAAATAGTGTTTTGGAAGTGCGTTTGCCATAAGTCCGTTTCCACCGCTAAAAATACTTTGTCCCATCTCAGAAAATGAAATTTCCACTGTTTTATCATCAATTTTTTTTACGCCGGAAATTGTTTTAGATTTTCCACTGTGGTAGTCATTCATCCCAATGACTTTTTGATATTCTTTAGTATAACGAATTCCTGTGTAATCCTTGCTTCCCAGAACTTCGTAAGCATAAATTATATCATCTGCGGTAAGTGGAACGCCATCTGACCACTTTATACCATCTTTAATTTTTATAGTCGCCTTTTTATTTTTTGCATCAACATTTAATGTTGCAACCCCTGTGTCAATTATTTCAAAATTGTCATTCACTTCAAAAAGGCTGGAGCTTAAAAACATCGAAAGGATATCTCCATCGTAGCCGTCCTGATACAAAATCTCGTTAAAAACTCCAACAAGCGGGTCATCTTTTACAAGAGCCACTTGAAGTGTTGCATTTTCCACAGCTGGTTCATTATTTGAAGTTTTTATCGGAAAAATTGATAAATTTATTTTAGCTCCCGGCATTTCACTTCTCTTTTTACCCGGATTACAGGAAATTAGCATAAGTCCAATTAAAAAAATCAATATTTTTTTCATAAATTCTCCTCTCAAAAAAGTTATACTCGTCTTTTTTTCGCATCAGCAGCTCTGTTTAACATCTGTCCAATGTAGTTTATACAAAGCATCATAACAAGTATTAAAATCGAAGCTGGAAGCCAAATCCAAAGTTTTGAAGATAAAACTTCTGGATCGGCTGCATATCCAACAAGTGTCCCAAGACTTGGAGTTGAAGGAGGCAAACCAAATCCTAAAAAGCTAAGTCCAGTTTCAATTCCCAAATTTCCAGCAAAGGCAAGTGTCAAATCCACAATTATTAAAGAGCTTAAATTTGGCAAGATTTCTCTAAAAATTATTTTAAAATCGCTTGTTCCCATTGTCTTTGAAGCAAGAACATATTCCTTTTTACTTTCTGCAAGAGCTTTACTCCTAATAAGCCGTGCTGTTGAAACCCAGTAAAATGCACTCATTATGAAAATAAACGAACTAACTGTGTATTTTGGCACAATTGTTACAAATACAATAATTATCATAAGTGTCGGCATAATTGTTATAAAATCAATTATTCTCATAATTATATTATCAATAATTCCGCCGTAATACCCGCTTATCATTCCAAAAAAAGTTCCTAGAAAACTTGTCAAGATAGTTATTGTAAAGCCAATGATAATCGAGTTTCTAGCTCCCAATATAAGCTGTCCTAAAATTGAACGTCCACCTGAATCTGAGCCCAGCCAAAATCCTTCTTTCATTGGAATGGCATATTTGTCTAAAAGGCTTATTTTCATAATTTCATCTTGATTTGCAAACAGCGAGCCGATAAAAATAATTCCAAAAATTACTGCAAGTAAAATTAATGATGCAAGCGCAAGTTTATCCTTTAAAAGTTCTTTTACTATTATTCTAATACCTGTCGGTTTTTCATTCATATTTTTTTCACCACCTTTATTTAATTCTAATTCTAGGGTCGACAATGCTCAAAATTATGTCAGAAAGCAAACTTCCAAAAAGTGTTAAAAATCCAAAAAGTAGAATAAGAGCAGTTACTACGCTGTAATCCCTAGTTACGATAGAATTTATAAAAAGTCCGCCCATTCCGGGATAACTAAATATTTTCTCAATAAAAATCGAACCCCCAAGTAATCCTGTTATTGCATAACCAAAAAACGCCGCAATCGGTAAAATTGAGTTTCTAAAGATATGTCGTGAATAAATTTTATTTTCAGGAACTCCTTTACTTTTCGCTGTTTTCACATAATCAAGCGACTTTGCTTCAATGACTTCATTTCTCAAATACTGAATAATCCAAGTTGTTCCAAGCAGTGCGTAAGTTATGGCTGGAAGTATGATGTGATAAATTCTGTCCCAAAAATGTCCCATCTTTCCAGTTTCAAGTCCAGCGGTAACAGAACCTGTCGTAGGAAACCATCCCAATTTGTAGCCAAAGAACCAAATCATTATAAGTGACAAGACAAATGTCGGTATTGCATAACTCACATAGTTATAAAAAGTTACAAATTTATCCAAAAATGAGTTCTGGTATCGTCCAGAAAGCATTCCCAAAGGAATTGCAATGCAATATGTCAAAATCAAGCTTATAAGCGATAAAATAAAAGTATTTACAGCTCTTTCCCCAATCAAAGTCTTAACGGGAACATTATAAGTGTAGCTCATTCCCAGATTTCCAGAAAAAGCATTTTTAATCCATCTTATATACTGAATGTGCCAAGGGTCAAAAAGTCCAGCTTTTCTTCGCAGAGCTTCCAGTGCGGATGGATCAGTTTGCGGAGTGATAAGTCCTGTAAATGGGTCTCCTGGCATAAGTTTTGCCAAAATAAAGACAATTATGCTAAGTATAAATAATTGCGGTATCATAATTATAAACCGTCTTAAAATCGTTTTCCACATATTTTTTTCCCTTCTTGTCTTGTTAAATCTTTATTTTAAAGCGACAAAATGTGTATCGGTTAAATTTTTCAAATCAAAAACTTTTCCATTTTCGTCGTAAAAATTTTTTTTATTTTTTTGATATTCCTCTTCAATTTTTTTTCTTTTTATCGCATTTTCCATCCGTTTTTCAGGATGAATTTCTGGAATTGCAGCAATCAATCTTTTCGTGTAAGGATGTTTTGGAAAATCATAAATATCAATTTTTGTCCCAGTTTCAACAAATCTTCCGCTATTTAAGATGTAGATGTAGTCGCACATATGTTTTACAACCCCAAGGTCGTGTGAGATGAATAAATAGCTTAAATTATACTGTTTTTGAATATCTTTCATATAATTTAGTACTTGCGCCTGAACCGATAAATCCAGTGCAGAAATAGGTTCATCAGCGATGATAAGCTGTGGCTTTGTTGCAACCGCTCTTGCAATTCCGATTCTTTGACGCTGTCCTCCTGAAAATTCATGTGGGTACTTGTAGAGTGCATCTTCAGAAAGTCCTACAATTTCAAGCAATTCTAAAATTTTTTTCTTATTTTCCGTTTCAGTCAAATTTTCAAAATTTTTTAGTGGTTCACTTATTATGTCAATTATCCTTTTTTTTGGATTGAGGCTTGATAGAGAGTCCTGAAATATCATTTGAACATTTTTATTGTATTCATTTTTTCTATTTCTAAATTTTCTGTCAATCTCTTTGCCTTTGTAAATAATTTTTCCACTTTTAATTTTTTCAAGTCCAATTATCGCTTTTCCAATTGTGGATTTTCCCGAGCCAGATTCCCCGACAAGTCCATAAGTTTTTCCTTGTTCAATTGTAAGCGACACCCCGTCAACAGCATAGATGTGGTCGACAATTTTATTAAAAAATCCGCTGCGGATTGGATAATGAACTTTTAAATTTTTTACTTCAAGAAAACTCATATTTTTTCTCCTTAATTTCTTTTACTTGATTTTATTTCAATTTATACTCAAACCTATCCAAAATTGAAGTATTAAAAATTATATAAACTTAGGGTTTGTATAAAATGGTCATAGTTTTGAGTTTTGTTTTAAATCAGTTTCACTATACTTTATTTCAATTTAATTTTCTTTAACTTATTCAATTTATTTTAATTCAAAATTTTTATAGCAAGTACATCTAACAAAATGATTTTTAGAAATTTCATGCAATTTTGGATTTTCTTCATGTTCACTTTTATCAACCCACGGAATTCTATCAGCAAATCGGCAGCCTTTTCTATTTATTTTTTTTAGCGACGGTACATTTCCATAAATCACATGAAGTTTTTCATTTTCTAAGTCCAGTTGTGGAATGGAGTTAAGAAGCGACCTTGTGTAAGGGTGTTTCGGATTTTTAAATAATTCGGTAACATCAGCAATTTCTACAATTTCTCCCGCATACATGACGGCAACTCTGTCAGCCATCTGCGCAACAACTCCCAAATCGTGTGTAATCAGTATAATTCCAGCATTCATTTCATTTTGAAGAGATTTTAATAAATCTAATATCTGTGCCTGAATTGTTACATCCAGTGCTGTAGTTGGCTCATCGGCTATGACAATCTGTGGTTTGCAGGAAAGCGCAATTGCAATCATAACTCTTTGCCGCATACCTCCACTAAGCTCGTGTGGAAATTGTTTTGCAACTCTTTTGTAATTATTTATCCCGACTTTTTGCAGTAAATCATAAACTTTCTTTTTTCTTTCTTCTTTTGTAAAATTTGTGTGGTAAATAAGACTTTCTTCAATTTGATTTTCAATTTTCATAAGCGGATTAAGTGCAGATAATGGAT